>Ga0172372_10000519_pt1 | contig 59024 bp, 48 predicted proteins | sample LakKiv5m_2_FD_114544 | JGI IMG/M metagenome (GOLD analysis project Ga0172372, IMG submission 114544) | Freshwater microbial communities from Kabuno Bay, South-Kivu, Congo - kab_092012_9.5m | ecosystem: Environmental > Aquatic > Freshwater > Lake | place: Democratic Republic of the Congo...
GTGCTGGAACTGGTGCTGGAACTGGTGCTGGAACTGGTGCTGGAACTGGTGCTGGAACTGGTGCTGGAACTGGTGCTGGAACTGGTGCTGGAACTGGTGCTGGAACTGGTGCTGGAACTGGTGTAGACCCTGTAGGTTTACCGTGCGTTAAATTTTCTTTAAGTACTTTTGTTAGACTACGTGGATCATTATAATTTCTTATATCTCCAGAATTTTCCCAAATAATAATACCACCCAGATTTTTTTCATATACAATTTTACATTTTTCTATCATAGATTGTTTATTGTCATAAGAATTGAAAATTCTACGAACTGGATCATACGAATATGCTGCTTTTGCTTCTTCGTCAAAAAATTCTGTCGCTCCTGATTTTGGTAAATCTTTATAATCAACAATTCCTTTCTCAAATGACATATCTGTAGAACCACCTGATGCTGATTTTCCTAATCCATCTGTATTAGCAAATCCTCTACTATAAAACGCACCACCAATAAATATTTTAGAAGACGGAACACCGCGTGATAAATAATAATCTGCAGCACCTTCACATGACCATTTTCCATATTTTGATTTTCTCGGATTTGTATGATGTGCTGTTATATTATCACCCCAGTTTCCATCTGAAAAATCATATGTCATTACATGTAGTTCATCTATTAAAGGATGAATTTCTTCAACTGGAAATTGTGCTTTTTCTGGTGCAGCTACGCAACAAAATGAAATAATATAATTACCCATGCCATTATCATTTAGACTTTTTCTTAATTGTTTTAATAATAAAATAAAATTACTTGAGTCTTCTTTTCTTACAGAATTAGCTGAATCTCCATAATTTATACCATTATTAGACAAATATTCCCAATCAATACTCACACCATTAAAAACAGGATATTTTTTAAATATATCAATTAACGAATTAACAAAATTTGTTCTACCAGAGTCAGTTGATACAGCAGTTGAAAAATGTTTAGACCAAGTCCACCCACCAACACTTAATTGAATATTCATTTGACGCCCACTGTTTAATAATTTTTTAAATTGACCTAAATTACCATAAAAATTAGAACTAGAGTCATTCCATGTATCTGGTGGCTGAACACTATCATTTCCAGTATATCTTTTATCAAAATCTGCCCAACTATCACCTGTTGATATTTTTCCAGATGCGTCCAAATTAAAAAACGCATAAGCAATATCTTGAACATCTTGTGGTATGTCTTTTACTTGAAAGTTTCTTCCATAACAACTCCAATTTGTATGATAATAAATTGCTCTTTTTCCAGTCGGCGTATTAAATCTTTTTGACATTTATTTATGCTATTATTATATTATCAAATAAAAAAAATATGTTTGTATTACGCTTAAAAATTATTAAATTTTATTTTGTTGATTATTTATATAAAAGAAGACATGCCTTATATTGCAGAAGCGCAACTATTTGAGGATCAGGTTGTTATCAGTGATACTACAAATGGTACTATTACTTCTGGTGCGTTAGTAGTAAAAGGTGGTGTAAGTGCAAATAATAGTGACATAACAGGATCTATTTTTGTAAATAATATAAATATTACACCAAATTCAAATGATATAGTACACGAAATACAACATGTTTTATCAAATAATGTTGCTGTATTTACAGATATTCCTGACTTTTATTTTGACAATACGGTGACAGGTTCATTTAAAGCACTTGTTTCAATTACAGTATCTAAAGGTATTTCAGAATATTCAGTTTGGGAATTATACGGTGTTCAAACATCAAACGGATGGACATTAACATCAAGTTTTACAGGTGATACAGTAGATATAACTTTTAGAATTTATAATGACGCCATTAATAACCGCGGAAAAATACAATATACAAATGGCAATACAGCTGGTACAACAACCATTAAATTCCGTGCAGTAACAACTCAACCACCTGGTTCTTACTCAACCGGTTCTGCTATTATTGATAATACAAAAGGATCGTATATTACAGATACTATTATTTATGCAAATAGAACATCTTCAATTGCCAGTTCAGATATTAAATACAATTCAAATATTTTAAAAATAGGAGGTACTTCACGTATCCTTTTAGAAAATACAAGTTCTTTTACAAATTTTTCTAATGGTGGAGCTATTACTTCAATGGGTGATGCGTCTATAGCTAAAAATTTAATGATTGGTTCTAAAATTGGTATTTCTAAAACAAATCCCTCTTTTACATTAGACGTATCTGGTGATATAAATTTTACAGGCAATTTTTATAAAAATGGAAATCCTTATAGCGGAAGTTCTATATGGGATTCAAATGGAACAGATGTTTTTTATACTGCCGGAAATGTTGCGATTGGTACTACTGCTCCTGGATATAGATTAGATATTTCTGGAACAGTGCGTTCAGATAATATTTCAAGTACAAATATAACAACTACGTCTTTACTTACTTCAATCGGTAATATTACAAATATTATTTCAACAAATGCAAGTGCAAGTTCATTTATTGCATCAAATATTCATTTAACAAATATCACGGTTAGCAATGGTTTATTAACTGATAATACTATTACATCTATAACATCTGCATCTTTTATTGGTACCGACACAAATTTAATAAATGTTGTAGGTACAAATGTTACATCTGGATCTATTAAAGGTTCAGATTCAAAATTTACAAATACAAGTATTGGAACTTTGTCCGTTAATCATATTAATGCTGTTTCTGTAAGTTCTGGTTCTTTTGTAGGTGATTTAATCATTTCAAATAATTCAATCGGATCATTATTAACAAATAATGTATTTGTAACATCAATAACATCTGGTTCTATTAATTCTTCAATTGGTAATATAACAAATGTTAATTCATCAAATTTAAATTCAAATAACGTTTTTGGAAATGATATGAAATTAACAAATGGAACAGTTTCTTCTATAGTTTTTACACATATAGATTCTACTTCTATTACGTCTGGATCTTTCAAAGTTAATAATGTAAATATGTTAAATATGACAACATCAACTCTTTTATTTACAAATGCACATGGTACTTCTATAAGTTCTGAAACATTTGTTGGTTCAAATGGATCTATTAGAGATATAAATGCAACAAATATAACATCAAATTCATTTATTACTTCAAATGTAAATTTTACAAATTCAACAATAGAATCTTCCCTTTTTACAAATATGAGTTCTAATGCTATTAGTTCAGGGTCATTTAAAAGTGAAATAGGAAATTTCTCAAATATTAATATTAATTCTACAAATGGAAATACTGAAAATGTTATAGCTACAAATTCAAATATTACAAATACAGTAATTACAACTGGAAATTTAACTAATCTAAATTCAAATAATATAACATCAGGATCTTTTATTGGTACAAATGCAAATTTTACAAATAATACATTTTCATCTTTAGTATCTAATAACATGTCTGCAAGTTCTATTACAACAAGTTCTTTTATCACCAATAATGCATCATTAACAAATGCTACATTTGCATCTATTTTATTATCAAATGTTTCTGGAACTGCAGTAACTTCTGGATCTTTTTTTGGAACAGACTTGAATTCAACAAATGTTAATTCTATAATTATTACAACTGGATCTTTAAATGCAACAAGTGGAACATTTTCAAATGGTACATTGGGATCATCTCTTTTTACAAATGTTAGTAATACTTCTATAACAACAAGTTCATTTGTTGCTTCTGATGTAAATTTAACAAATATAACAACATCTACACATATACTCTCCCCAGCAACAATTGGAACAATAGGAAGTGCTTATATATTCACAGTTAATACTTCTGGAAATTATCAAATCGGTTCATTTTACTTATCTTCGTATCAAGGAATGGAAATTAGAAATACATTATTAAATCAAGATAGTTATTTTAATTTAGGTGGCAATGATTCAACTAGTATTTTAATGAATGTATATAGAAGTGATAATTTATCAAATGAATATGTTAAAATGGGATTTGTGGATAATAGAATTGTATTACAAGGAGATGGTGCATTACTTAATCCAGTTACATTGGGTACACCTACTAATTTTTCTGCATTATCAGTAAATACATCAGGTAATGTTGGTATTAATAATATATCAACTTCTTCTGAGAAAATTTATGTTAATGGTACTGCTAAATTTAATTCTAATATTACATTTGGAAATTTCTATTCAGGCGGTGGTACAATGGGAAATCATCTTATACCTTCGGATAATATAACATATGACTTAGGATCTCCAAGTTTAAAATGGAGAAGTGTTTATCTTTCTGGTAATACAATTTATTTAGGTGATAAACAATTAACATTAACAAATGATGCGTTTGTTTTAGAAAAAGTCAATGCAACGTCTACAACAAATGCTACAAGTACAGCTTCTGGTTCTGTAGTAGTATCTGGTGGTGTAGGTATTAATAAAGATTTAAATATAGGTGAAAATTTATATGTAACAGGTAATTTAACTGTTTCTGGAACAACTTCTAGTTTAAATACAAATACAATTACTATAAAAGATAATTTATTCATTCTTAATAGTGGTCCATCCGGTCTTGTTGACGGTGGTATTTTAGTAAAAAGATATGAGTCTGGTACATCTGGATCCATTAATTATGCCGGAATGATATATAAAGAATCATCTGATGAATATATATTTGCAACTACTTCAAGTGATCCAGGATCAAATCCTGTTACTGTTAATAATTATATTCCTATTAGAACTGGTGGAATTTCTATTCAAAATACTGAAAATGCTAATGGGGTAGGAACAGGTGGTTCATTTAATGTACCAGGCGGTGCATCAATTCTAAAAAATGTATATATTGGCGGAAAATTGGTTGCTAATGGTAAAATTACAGCCGCTTCTGATATTCGTCTAAAAGAAAATATTCAAACTATTAAAAATCCTTTGGAGAAAATAGAAAATTTAAGAGCCGTTAAATATAACAAAAAAGACTCGTTCAAAAATGAAATTGGATTTATAGCACAGGAATTAGAAACTATATTTCCACAATTAGTAAAAACTAATCCAGACGGATATAAATCTGTTGCTTATGGTAATATGTCGGCTGTACTTTTGGAATGTATTAAAGAATTAGAAAATCAAATACAAGAAATCAAAATGCGTTTAAATTAAATTTGTATAGATTACTTACATTTAAAAATTATATAATTATATATAATATTTAATACTATATATTTATTGGACTTGGTTATAAATCATTTTCCAAAAATTATTTTGTTTATTATTTATATAAAAGAAGCCATGTCTTATAATCCTGAGGCGTTAATTTTCGAGAAACAAGTTGTTATAAATGATACAACTAACGCCGGTTCTACTTCAGGAGGATTAGTAATAAAAGGTGGTCTTAGTTCAAAGGACACTTATATTACAGGTCACGTAGCTGTAAACAATGTTAAAATTACGCCAAATTTAAACGATATTATCAATGAAGTTGAAAAAGTTTTATCCAATAGTATTACAGAATTTACAGATATTTCTGATTTTTATTTTGACAATTCTATAACTAATTCTTTTAAAGCCCATGTTTCTGTTACAGTTACACCTTCTAAATATGCACTTTGGGAATTAATTGGTGTTTATAAACCATCAGGTTGGAGTATGACTACAAGTTTTACTGGTGATATAACAGGTGTTAATTTTTCAATTGTAAATGATTTAGTTAATAACCGTGGTAAAATTCAATATACAAACACAAATAGTTCTGGTACAACGACAATTAAATTTCGTGCAACTACAACTCAACCTCCAGGTTCTAGTCCAACTGGTTCTACAGGTATTATTAATAATACAAGTGGTCCATACGTTGTTGATACACTTGTTTATGCAAATTCTACTTCTACAATTACAAGTTCAGACATTACATATAGTTCAAATGTTTTAAAAATTGGTTCATCTGGAAGACTTGTAGGAGAAAACGCAAATTCTTTTACCAATTTTTCTAATGGTGGTGCAATAACTTCAATGGGTGATGCGTCTATTGCCAAAAATTTAATAGTTGGATCTAAAATTGCGATTGCAAAAACCTCTCCTGCATTTACTCTAGATATTGGTGGTGACATTAATTTTACTGGAGATTTCTATCAAAATGGTAGTCCATATAGTGGAAGTTCTATTTGGGCAACTAATGGAACTGATGTTTTTTATACAGCTGGAAATGTCGGATTAGGTACCACATCACCTCAGTATCGTTTAGATGTTTCCGGTACATTGCGTTCAACTGATATTAGAGCAACTAATATAACATCAACATCTCTTGTTGTGACCAATATTACAGTACCTAATCTTACTACAACAAATGTTACAGTAGCATCTTTGATTGGTACAAACGGAAATTTTACAAATACAACTATTGCTAATGGACATTTTACAAATATAAGTGCAACTGCTGTTACTTCAGGTTCTTTTATTGGTACACTTGGTAATTTTACAAATATAAATTCAACAAATTTAACAAGTAGTAATATTATTAGTACAAATTCAAATTTTACTAATTCAACAATCGGAACTGTTGTAGTAACTAATGTAACTGCTAATTCTATTAATTCTGAGACTTTTTCTGGTACAAATGCGGATTTTACTAATGCAAGTATTGGTTCTGGATTATTTACAAATGTAAATGCAACAACTGTAACTGCTGGTACTATTCATGCTACCACTGGAACTTTTACAAATTTAAATGGAACAAATGCTACTGTTGGATCTTTATCTGCAACTAATGGAAATTTAACAAATATTACAATTGGGTCTGCTGTTTTTACAAATGCAAGCGGTACATCTGTGAGTTCTGGGTCTGTTGTTGGTGTTAATTTAAATGCAACAACTTCAACTGTATCTTCATTTTTATTTTCAAATGCATCTGGTACTGCAATTACAGCTGGGTCTTTTGCTGGGTCAATCGGTAATATAACTAATATTAATTCTACTAATGTAAGCGCTGGAACAATTTCAAGTACAAATGCACATATTACAAATGCAACAGTTAATAGTCTTGTATTGACAAATGCAACCGTTGTATCTGTGACTTCTGGAAGTTTTGTAGGTACAACTGGCGATTTTACTAATGTAAATTCTACAAATATAACTGCTGGTTCATTAAATGCAACAAATGGAAATTTAACTAATGCTACAATTGGTTCTGGTATTTTTACTAATTTAAATGCTACAGCTATAACTTCCAGTTCATTTGTTGGTTCAAATGCAAATTTCACAAATATAACAGTTGGTTCATTTTCTTTTACTAATGCAAGTACAACAAATATAACAAGTAGTTCTCTTGTTGGTACGAATGCAAATTTTACAAATGCCACTGTAAGTTCTGGTATTTTTACAAATATAAATGCAACCAATATAACATCTAGTTCTTTTATTAGTACTAATGGAACTATTAATAATATAAATGCTACAAATATTACATCTGCATCTTTGGTAGGAATAAATACGAATTTTACATCAAGTACTATTGGTACTTTAAATGTATCAAATGCTATTGCTACAAACATGACATCAAGTTCTCTTGTTGGTACAAATGCAAATATATCAACTTTAACATCAGGTAATATAAGAATTTTAGATAATGTAACTATTAATCTTAGAGCTGTTACAAGTGCAAATTATCAAATTGGTTCTTTTAATACATCAGCTAATGTTGGATTAGATTTTAAAAATTCAACAGCAGGAAATACATTCTTTAATTTTGGTGGTAATAATGGATCAAATACGCTTATTAGATTATATAAATTAAATGGGCCAGGTAATAATTCATATGCAAATACAGAATATCTTGGTATGGGTTATGAAAATGATAGAATTATTTTTCAATCCAAAACATCTGGATCTGGAACTTTACGTCCAATTTCTATTGGTATGTCCAATTCTGATCTTGTTATAGAAACATCCGGAAATGTAGGTATTGGTACAACAAGTCCGTCTGTAAAACTTGATGTTAATGGCACAGCTCGTTTTAATTCAAGTGTTACATTTGGATCATTTTATGCAGGATCTGGTACTGTAGCTGGACATCTTGTTCCATCTACAAATGTAACATATGATTTAGGATCTTCTACTTTAAGATGGAAAGATTTATATTTATCAGGAAGTACTATTTATTTAGGTGATAAACAATTATCTTTGTCTGGCGATACATTTACATTAGAACAAATTAATGTAACATCTACAAATGATTCAACTGGACCAACATCTGGTGCATTTATTGTAGCTGGTGGTATGGGTATTGCTAAAGATTTGTATATCGGACAAAATTTAGTTGTTAATGGTAATTTAACTATTCAAGGAACAACCACAACTGTTGATACACAAAATATAAATATGGAAGATAATTTACTTGTTCTTAATAATGGTCCAGCTGGTCTTGCTGATGGTGGTGTTTTAGTAAAAAGATATGAATCTGGAACTTCTGGTTCTGTTAATTATGCAGGTGTTTTTTATAAAGAAGCATTAGATGAATATACTTTTGCTACTACTTCAAGTGACCCAGGATCAAGTCCTGTTACAGTTAATACATATATTCCTATCAGATCCGGTAGAGTTTATATAGAAAATACTGAAAATGCAACTGGTCTTGGAACAGGCGGGTCACTAAATGTTGCGGGTGGTGCTTCTATAATAAAAGATGTTTATGTTGGTGGTAATGTAGCGGCTACTGGTACAGTAACAGCATCTTCTGATATTCGTTTAAAAGAAAATATTAATACTTTAGAAAATACATTAGATAAAATCAAGAATTTCAGAGGAGTTACTTATACAAAAAAAGATTCTGGTGAAAATGAAATTGGTTTTATTGCTCAAGAATTAGAAGAATCATTCCCTGAATTAGTAGAAACTAATTCTGATGGTTATAAATCTGTTGCTTATGGTAATATGTCAGCTGTACTTTTACAATGTATTAAAGAATTACAACACGAGATTCAAACTATTAAATCATCTTTAAATTAAAAATTTTATTATTTTATTAAATTTGTTCAAAATATTAAAAATTGAACAATTTTAGATATTTTCTTTTAATAATATATCATTTTCTAATGTCAGAAAATATAGAATTAGAATTACAGGATTTATATGAAAAATCAACATTAATTATTAATGGTATGACATGTACTTCTTGTTCTTCTTCTATAGAATCAGCTTTTTCTAATAAAAATTGTATTAAATCATTTAAAGTAAATCTAATCACAGGAACTGCTATCGTAGAATATAATAAATGTATTATTAATATAAGACAACTAATTGATCAAGTTAATGAAATGGGATTTCATTGTTTTTTAAAAAATGAAGAAATTAAAGAAAAACGAATTTTGGAAAAATTAGAAAATGAAAAAAAACATTTATCAAAAAAATTAGTAATATCTATTTTATGTGGTTTAATTGCTGTTTTAAATATGCTGTTTATGATATTAAATAATTCTATTTCTGATGTTATTCCAGTTGTTATACCTGGTCTTAGTTTAATGACAATAATAATGTTTTTTACATCTACATTTATGCAATTTGTGATTGGTTTAAGATTTTATAAAAATGTATGGAAACAAATTTCAAATAAGTCAAATTTAAACATGGATACATTGGTTATTTTAAGTACAACTCTTTCTTATATTCTTAGCGTTACATTAGTTATTGCAAATATTATACATCAAAATGAACTTTATCATACCTTTTTTGAATCCTCTATTTTTATTTTTGTATTTATATATATAGGTAAATATTTAGAAATAACTGGAAAAATATGGGCTGCACAAATAATGAATAATCTTATTGATGATCATCCTAAAAAAGTATTATTAGTAAAAAATTTGCAAAATTCTGAAACTGAAAATTCTCAAAATTTAATTAACAATGATGTTATTGAAATTGATCAAGAATTAATTACAATAGGAGACATACTTTTAATTAAACCAAATACAAAAATATCATGTGATGCAAAAGTTATTTTAAATACATCATATGTTAATGAATCCATGTTAACTGGTGAATCTAAAGCTGTTTTTAAAGATATTAATTCAATTGTATATAATGGAACTATAAATGTTTCTGATCCTATTTATATTAAAGTTATTGCAACAGGAAAAAATACAGTTATGAATCGTATCATCCAATTAATAGAAGATGCACAAATCCATAAAACTCAATTACAAAGTACAACAGATTTTATATGTAAATGGTTTGTGTATTTAGTATTAATTATTTCATTGGTAGATTTTATAATATGGTGTTTTATAGGATATTTTAATGTTATTGATTTACCAAATAGTTTTAATTATATTACATTTGCTTTATATTTATCAATATCCGTTATTGTTGTAGCATGTCCATGTGCACTTGGATTGGCAACACCTATGGCTGTAATGATTGGGTCAGGAATGTCTTTATCAAAAGGTATATTATTGAAAAATGGAGCAGATTCTATAGAAAAAATGTCTAAAATAAATACTCTTATATTTGATAAAACAGGAACATTAACAACGGGCGAAATGTCTGTTGTAGATTCTTATATTATGAAAAATGATCAAAATATTTTAAATTATACATATACTTTATCTAATATATCTAATCATCCATTATCAAATTGTTTATCAAAATATTCAATAAATTATAATAATAACTTTTCTATTTCAAGTGAAAAAATTCATTTTGGCAAGGGGGTAGAATGTTCTATAGAAAACAATAATTATTATTTGGGAAGTAAAAATTGGTTATATAATAATAGATGTCGTATTGAATTAGAAGAAAAATTAAAAGAATGGGATGATTTAGGTTATAGTGTTGTTTTACAAAAACATAATAATGAAATCGTAGCCGGATTCGCTATATCTGATACTATAAGAAATAATGCATCATCTATAATTAGAAAATTCAAAAGTTTGAATATTAATATTTGGATGTTGACAGGTGATAATTTACAATGTGCTTTAAAAGTTGCAAAAGAAATTGGGATTGATTCAAAAAATGTTATTGCAGACTTATCACCAGAATCTAAGGCACAAGCTATTATTAATATTCAGTGTAATTCTAATGAATGTAATTCTAATGAATTTGTTATAGGTGTACCAAGACAATACCAAAGATTAAATAAAACAAATATAGTTGCAATGGTTGGTGACGGTGGCAATGATAGTATTGCATTAGCACAAGCAGACGTAGGTATTGCTATGAAAACTGGATCAGACTTGGCTTTATCTTCGTCTTCTGTAATTTTATTAAAATCAGAATTAAATGATATTTTAAATTTAAAAATTATTTCTGATAAAATTATGAAAAAAATTTATATAAACTTAATTTGGGCTATTGGTTATAATATTATAGGAATTCCATTGGCAGCAGGTGTTTTTTATCCAATTCATTTAAATCCAATTTTTTCTTCATTAACAATGTCTTTAAGCAGTGTGTTAGTTGTTATGAACAGTTTATTATTAAAATATGAATTAAATTAATCATCTATTTATTTTATAACATTAAAATACGTTATAAAATAATTGTTTAAGGCAATGTTTTCTACAAATTAGAAATTAGTCAAATGTAACAGTATATGTAACTTTTTGTTTAGATACACTTCTTGATGCAGAAAGACTGAGTGGTTGTCTTTTTTTTATGGAACTTGATGCACTTGAAGAATCATCATTAGCGTCATTACTTTCATTACTTTCATTATTGCTACTATTCTTTGATTTTTTATTTTTTAATGAATTTTTCATATCTTGTTCAATCAAACTTAGGTTTTCCTTTACATAATCAAGGATATTATTTTCAAAACACCATCTGAAAAAACAAAGTTGACCACAAGATGTTTCTATATAATCTTCCTCTGTATAATAAAATATGATTTTATTTTTTCTACAAAATGGATCAAACGCACTTTTGCTATATGATTTTAATTGTAATTTATAATTTTGATATACATCAATGGTCTTATTATTATAATAAATAATTGTTCTATATTTTTTTGCATAATTTGTAATAAACCAATCAAGAATTCTCAAGGATATAACACTATGTTGATCAACTATATCTTTGATTTGTTTTATATAACGCAAATCTTTATAAAATTCAGTTAACGATTTCATTAATAAACTTAATTTGGTATCAACATCTAATTCTGATTTTAATTTTTCATATCTTGTATTTTTATTCACATTACTTTTAAAGTAATTTGATACAAGAACTTTATTTGTAACAGATGCCAATGACATTCTATATTGAATAAATTACGTTATATTTAAATTAAATTATTTCTTTTAAATGTGAAATTAAAAAAAATTGAAAATATTTTTGCCATATTATTTATTATAATACAAATACAAAACATAAGAAAAAAAGTAACGAATAATAGTCAATTAACAATGTCTGTAATCAAAGCAACTAATTTGGATTTATCTAAGGTCTCTTTCTCTGATGTTAAAACTGATAATCATGGACGTAAAATGGTGTATGTAAATTATAATGGTGGTAAAATTTTGGTGCAAACCCCTAAGATGTATGTACCAAATGGTATCAAGCGTTGGCGCAAAAAGGATGCTGTTGATAACAAAGATGATTCCTTTGAATTGGAACTAAGTTTTGGTGGTGAAGACAAAGAAGATAAGAACTCTGTGGAAATTCGTGAATTTCACAATAAACTTGAAAAGTTTGATGAACTTGTTAAGAAAAATATTATGAGCCATAGTAAGGAATGGCTTGGTAAGACCAAGATTAGCATGGATTCTATTGAAGAAGCATTTTATAGCCCGTCAGTTCGTGTTGCAACTGACAAAGATGGAAATGTACTTGATTATCCATCTCGTGTTCGTGCAAAGTTGGATAGAGAACGTGACGGCGATTCTGATAATTTTACAGGAAGATTCTTGAGTAACAAGCGTTATAAGACTCCTGTATTGATGTTTGATGAAAGCAAGGAAATGTTGGAAATGAATGAATCAAACTTTGATATGGTTGTTCCAAAGGGCAGTCAAGTTATTGCTGTACTTGAGTTGGTTTATCTATCCATTTCAACTAAGGTATCTGCAAAATGGAAGCTTGTTCAAGCAAAGGTTTTTAGAAATCAAAAGACAATCACTGGATATGCAATGCTTGACGATAGTGACGCTGAACAAGAAGTTGAACAACAAGAAGACTTGGATACTGCTGAACAGGAGGTCGAAAAAGATTCAGAAGAAGTAGAAGAAGTTGAGGAGGAGGAAGAAGAAGAAGAGGAAGAAGAAGAGGTTGAAGAAGTAAAGCCTGTTGTTTCAAAGGTAACAAAGCCACGTGCTAAGAGAGGTGTCCAAGCTTAAATGAATTCAAAATTAACAATTAAAAAAATTATTAAAAATTAAAAAACATTAAAAATTAAAAAACATTAAAAATTAAAAAAACATAATGCCCGAAAGGGCATTTTTTTATTCGACATCACTATAAATAAATGTGTTTCCTATAAATAAAGTTGGTTGCATTATATTAAAGGAATTACCATTACCTGTAGTATTTGTTGTAAATGTGTGTACGTGTGCTCCTGACGAATTAACAGATATACCTGTAGTAGATGAATTAATATTAGACCATGTTTGCGAACCTGCTGAATCTCCAGTAAAACCCGGTGGACTACCACCACTATTATTATAATCATCATTAACTGTATTTTGTGTATGTGTATGTCCAGGATCATTTATTGTGTGAGTATGCGATCCTGATGAATCAACTGTACCTGTATGCGAATGACTTGGCATTTCATTTACAGTGATCGTGTGAGTTTCTTCGCCAACTGTTTGACCAAGTGTTCTATTTGTAAGTCCAGTTCCGGTACCAATTCCTCCAATTGTTCTACCTCTTGTATCTGGTAATTTAAATGTATTTCCATCAACTGATCCAAAAGATGTTCCTATAATTGCAAAAAGACTCGCATAAGTAACTCTTGATAAACTTCTTCCGTCGCATTTTAACCATCCGTTGTGATCTGTATTTATTATAGACCATTTTAAATCACCAACATTTAATAAATGTTGTTTTATATAATTTTTTGAACACGCATCTGTATCATCAATTGGATCACCTATTTCTTCTATACGATTACCATTGCAAATTATTTTTCCATTATCATACACAACCAGACTATGAAAATGTGGTCTTCTTAACTTCGACATTGTATATATTATATATAATAAATAAAATTATTGTTTAATGTTATTTTTTAATTTATTGATAATATTTAATTATGACAGGTACTTTATTACAACTTCAAAGTAACGGTATTCAAGATATATATCTTACTCAAGATCCACAAATTAATATTTTTAAATATTCTTATTTTAGATATGTAAATTTCGCAACTGAAACTGTAAAATTAGAATTAAACGAAGTTGCAACTTTTAATAAAAAAACAACATGTAATATATTGAAAAAAGGGCATTTATTATCTAAATTATATTTACATTTAAAACTTCCAGCTTTAACTCCAAATGGTGGAACATATGCTTGTTGGTCTGATACACTTGGTTATGCTATTTTTAAAGATCCAATAGAATTAGAAGTAGGAGGCGTGGTTATTGATAAAATATATCCACATTTTTTAAATATGTGGGATGAAGTTTCAAATAATTCAAAAGTTTATGGTAAAAATCTAATGTTATTAAAAAATGATCTATATGCATCTGGTAAAAGAAATGCGACTAAGCCCATTGATTTAATAATACCTTTAGATTTTTGGTTTTGTAAACAATATAATTTAGCATTACCGTTATTATCAATGAATTATCAAGATATTAAATTATCATTTAAATTTAGAGATTTTTCAGAAGTAATTAATTATGATGGATCGGAACCAGAACCTGTTTCTATATTACAATCACACGTTATTGCTGAATATATATATTTAGATGATATTATATTAGATACTTTTAAAAATCAAACACATACATATATTATTGATCAAATTCAATATAATAATGACGAATTAATACCAGCATCCAATTCTATCTATAATTCTTATTTAAAATTTAATAATCCTATAAAAGAATTTATTTTTGCTTGTGTAGAAAAAACATCGGTTGATACAAATAATTATTTTGCATATTCAAATTCATTAAACGATACAGCATTAATTGAAGAAATATCATTATCTTTTAACGGACGTAGAAAATATGAATTTTTACCAGAAATATATTTTAGAACTATTACACCTGACGCAGCACATTCCGTAATTCCTATTAAATATATTTATTATATGCCATTTAGCATAAAACCAGAAGAAAATCAACCTTTTGGTAGTGTAAATGCTTCACGTATTGATGATATTATACTTTCCTTAAAATTACCAAATAATAATTCTGAATTATATTTATATACATTTGCCTTATCATATAATGTAATTAAAATAGAAAATGGGTTTTTAACAATTGAATTCGCATCTTAAGTTCAAAAAATAAAAAAAAATTAATATTCAAATAGTAAACAATGAATCTAATCCCGTTTTTATTTCTTATAGGATATAATTTTTGCTATGTTATCTCTAAAAATTATTTATTAACACCAAAAGAAAGTTTATATTCCTTAAATACAAATATGAATTTTTTTGCCAATGAACATAATTTACAAGAAGTTTTATCTATTGATGAACTTAAAGTATATGAATCATCACCTGATAATTTTAAAAAATTTGAATCTACTTTCTTGGAATTATTTCATGTAGAAGAAAATGGTTATGTACATGTTCCAAATCCTTCTGAAAATTATTTTGATGTATATACTAATAGTATTGTTTTTGATCAATATCCTGGACAATTATCTTTTAATATTAGAGGTAGAACACATCGTAAAAACGAAATTCCTTGGCATTTATCTCGTATTGCTCAAAGAAATCTACCATTAAATGACAACTTTCCATATAATAAAACAGGATCTTGTCATGTTAACGACAATGTTAAAGTTAATACATATGTAATTGATACTGGTATTGATATTGAACATTCTGAATTTGAAGGAAGAGCTACATGGCTCGCAAATTTTGCAGATAAAGATGACAGTGACTGTCAAAGTCATGGAACTCATTGTGCAGGTCTTATTGGAAGTAGACATTTTGGTGCATGTAAAGATGCAAATTTATTTGCAATTAAAGTATTAGATTGTAGAGGATACGGTTCTTTTACTAGTATTTTACAGGGACTACAAGAAGTATATAAACATCATTCTGAGCAACTTCAAAATTTAAGAAAAGGTGATAAATTAAGAAGTGTTGTAAGTATGTCATTAGGCGGTGGATATTCTTTTGTTATTAATAAAGCTGTTGAAAAACTTTTGTCATATGGCGATATTTATATTATTGTTGCCGCTGGAAATGAAGACAATGATGCATGTGAAGTCAGTCCAGCAAGCGCAAATGGTGTTATCACTATTATGGCATCTGATAAAAATGACAATAGAGCATATTTTTCAAATTATGGTAAATGTGCTGATGTATATTCTCCTGGTGTTGATATTATTAGCACTATTCCTGGTAATAAACATGCAAAATATAGCGGAACATCAATGGCTACTCCAATTTATGCAGGTGTTGTTAATCATTATTTAAATAGATTTCCAGATTTAACAGTTGATGAATTAAAAGAAAAAATTGCAAAAGATGCAACAAAAGATCATATTCTTGATAATCAAGACGAAACTAATAATTTATTGGTTTTCCTAGGTCTTTAATTCCTTTTTATTTAATTTCTTGGTCGTTATTTGATCAATTTATTATTAATTTTAATTTAAAAATTTTAAAATTAATTTTATTAAAATATGGTTTATTTATTCAAGAACATTATAGTTATAATCAATAAATTCTTCTAATCTGGAATTCAATTCACAAGTGCTTTTCATCATTTGATTTTCTTTAGAAATGAATTTATCTTCCATTTCTTCTAATGACTGATTTAAATTATTGACTTGTCTTTCTAAATTACAAATTTTTGTCATTAAATATTCTATTTTATCGTTTTCATTATTGCTTTGTATTTTGAATATATCAGTCATATATCTAAATATATATATTATACCTGCAGTTGTAACGCCATTAATACATAAAAACCCTAAGATTTGTGCAGACATAGCAACTAACTTATATATATACATAGAAAAAAATTTTATGTTTTATTCATGAAAAAATGAATAATAAAATAAAAGTAAAAATAAAAACTTGATTTAAAAATAAAACTTTAAAAGTTATAAAATGAAAAAAACATTTTTATTACAATTAGTTGACGAAGAAAGAGATTTAGATTTATATAAAAATCATAGTACATATCATCCTGGAGATGCTGGTTTAGATTTATTTATAGTTGAAGATTTAACTATTTTACCAGGAGAAACTGCTTTAGTTGATTTAGGTGTAAAATGTCAATCCGTTAGTTCAGACAAATGGTTTTATAAATTGGTATTTGGTAAAAGATATAACTATCATTCATATTTTTCCTTACCGAGATCAAGTATTTATAAAACACCATTAATTATGAAAAATTCAATTGGTCTTATTGATAAAGGATATGTTGGATCTATTAAAGCTCCTTTGATGAATACATCATCAGAATCATTTACAATAAAAAGAGGTGAAAGATATGTACAACTTGTTAATTCCGATTTATCAGATGTAAATTTTAAATTAGTTTCAGAATTACGATCAACAGAAAGAGGTGAAGGCGGGTTTGGATCAACAAACAAATAAATTAATAATTCTATTTTTTATTTAAATATATTATACTTAAATAATTAGCCATAATGTTTAAAAGACCATGCTGGGATGAATATTTTATAAAAATCGCTGAATTAACAAGTAAACGAAGCAATTGTATTAAAAGACAAGTTGGATGTATTATTGTAAAAGATAATCGCATTTTGTCACTTGGTTATAATGGAACCCCACAAAATACTTTAAATTGTTTTAATGGCGGTTGTCTAAGATGTAATAATGAAAAAATACCTGGTAACAATTTAGATTTATGTATGTGCATTCATGCTGAAGAAAACGCTTTACTTTATGTATCAAAAAATGAATTAGAAAATTCTACATTATATGTTACATTAAGTCCATGTATAGGATGTGTCAAAAAAATTTTACAATGTAAAATTAAAAAGGTTGTATATATAAATGAGTATTCGCAAGAACTTGATAGAATTTCCAACGATATTTTATTAAAACATAACGTCGAATTATATAAATATAATAATGATGAAAATATATTTTTACAAATTTTATAAAAAAATGAAGTTTATTTCTAAATCATGATCAATATATTAAATGTTAGACGAATATGAAAAATTTTATACATTTATAGTACAAATGAATTGTTCTGGTTGTTCTGGAGCAATTGAAAGAGCTCTTCGTAAATTAAATACAGTTACAAACGTTGAAATTTCCTTAAAAGATCAAACAGTTAAAGTTTATGGCAATACTGATATTGATGTTTTATTTGAAACAATTCAAAAAACAGGAAAACATATAAGTTGGTATGCTTAAAAATTTATTAATTTAAATATAATTTTATTAATATAAATTATATTAATATAATGGAAAAAAGTGGCGAATGTAGTAAAAATAACGAGTCTAGTGATAAAATTATGATTTATCCATTTATAAATGATTTAGTTGATTCTTTATTCAATGAAGAGTTTAATAATCTTGTTAACAAAAACACAGAGTCTAATACTGATAAAAGCGTATTTATGATGTTTGTAAATATTTATTTTATGGCATATCTTCATGTTCAAGAAAAACAGAATTTAATTCAAGATATAAATATAGATTCTCATACAAATAAAAAACTTTTATTAAAAAAAATGTTATCTGAAGTTGTTAAATGTCCAGAAAAAAGACAAATGTGTGTTGCTTTAATAAAACAAATTAATCCATTGTTTAATATTGATTCAGTTATAAAACCAGGTGAACACAAGTTTATTGAGTGAGTAATTTTGAGTAATTGTTTTAATTGTCTTTAATTGTCTTTAATTCTATTCAGTTGAATATCTACAAATAATATTTAAATAATGCAAATTAATAGAATTGCTTTGAAATTTTATTATTCCTTTATTTGAACCCGTTTTTCCAATACATAATGTATTAAATAAAGGAATTAACTCTGTATCATCTGTGTACCCATTACAAGTTGCTATTAAATCCATTCTTTTTGTTAAATTTGAAAGTTTTTCTGGTAAATCAAATTCTAGTTGACAATTTTGACTTGCTGTTGTAGGATATACTTCTACATAAAATGATAATAAAGCTTTTGTACCATTTAAAATTAATGAATTGTTACCATAAGTGTTTAATGTACAATTTTGTAAATTTGAAAAAGAGATTAAAGGTGTTACATCAACATCACTTGTTATTGTACCATTAACATATAAATCACCTTGAATATATGTATCTTTTTTAATAGACGCACCACCAGCAATTGTTAATGATCCGCCGTTAGTATAAGATACCGCATTCTCAGTACATTTAATTGACATGCCGCCATTTATTAAAAATGCCGCTGTTGTAGAATTAGTTGATGCATTTGTAGAATAAAAATTTATTATCCCATCTTTATTCAAATTAAATCTTAATACATTTTGTGCATATATATTTAAATTTCCTATTGTACCTGTGCTTAAATTTAAATCACCCGACGATCCAGATCCATTTAATAATATACTTGCACCACATGTATAACTATTTGCGATATTCTGAGCATTACCTGAAATTAATCCTAAATATCCATTATTTTCTGTTAATGATATAATATTATCCTTTTTAAATGTTATGGCTGAATTAATATTACTTGTTGTTTGAATACCAATATTACCATTTGATTTAATAGTTAATGAACTATTTGATGTATTTGGAGATGCATTAGATGAAGAATATGTTAAACAAAATATTCCATCTGAATTTTTAGAAAAAATACCAAACTTATTTAAACTCGATTGTTCTTCAAAATCAATATACGAATATTCATTTGCATCATTTGCCAATTTAATTGTACTTGTTTGTTGTTTTATATGTAAAGAAGTATCTAACGAAAAACTATTTTGACCTATTCCTAATTTTTCTCCTATATATACATTTTTTCTAAATGAACCACCACCCAATGTTGTAAGTGTTCCGCCCTCTGTACAAGAACTTGCATTTGTTGTATTATTTACACTAATACCACCATATGAAACAATGGATCCAGTAGACGCATTTGAAGAAGATGTTGTATCAAATAAATTCAATGATTTTGCTTCTAGTGATATATAATCAATTTTCGTTAATTGTGATTCCTTTCTTGATGTTGAAATTAATTTCGCTTTTTTGTCTTGTTCATCAAATAATATACTATAATATGAAAAATTATATAAATTTACACTTGTACCATTCACTGGCTGTGTTGTCCACTCTGTTTCAACTTGAGCAATTCTTTGTGCACCATTATAAGACACAATTCTTCTAACTTGCCCTACACATTTTATCCACCAACCATTATAATAATTGTTTGTACTATTTGCAGAATTACTTAATTTTATTTGTGTAGGAGAAGCTGTTGATTGATCTGGTATTGTGTCTGTAAATGAAGGTGTATCTGTTATAATATCACCAAGTGAACTATCATTTTCTTTTTGATATCTTGAAAACATTAAACCAACATTTCTATTAATTGATTCTGTGTTATCAGTATATATTGTATTATTTCCTATTATAGGCAATGGATCAGCCGTTTTTAATATATTTCCATCAGCTGTTAAATTTCCAATGTTATAATTTAAATTACTTTCTTTATTACTTGAATTTACAAATACCCATGATGTAGAATATCCACTTGTGTCGCCATTTGGTTCATTTGAATTAGTGCCTTCATTTATTATATTTATTCTTGTATCTGTTTTATGGAGAATCCTTAATGTAGAACTACTATTAAGACATGTTTTATAAAAAATATGATAATTATTTATTAAAGGTCCTTCTTTATATAAATATATATCACCTTTATCTGTATCATTGTAATTTATATTTCCTACATGACTTTGTTGAAATGAAACCGATGTATCTTGTATTGAAATAACAACCTTTAAATTATATGTTTTTTGCGATAATGAATTATTTATACTATTTGTTATTTCACAATCAAAATAATTTAAATCAGTTGTTTGATTTAATTGTCCTAAATAATACCATTGTGAATTTCCGGTTGTATTATTTATTGTATATATACCACCACCACCAGAATATCCTAATGAATTGTCTATATTTAAATCATTTTCAATATTGGTTAAAGCACCATTAATTGATAAATTTCCTCCTATATAAACATCTTTATTTAAAGACGCTCCTCCAAAAACTGTTAAAGCCCCACCGTTTGTTAAACTTTCAGAATTTGAAGAACTTTTTATTGTAACTCCACCATTTGTAACAATAGAACCACTACTGGCATTTGTAGAATTATCTGTTGAATTTACTATTATATTATTTGTATTTATATTTTTTCCTACATACAAATCTTTTTCAATACTTCCTCCTCCTCTAATTGTAATACCACCACCAGATGTAATACTTGATGCATTTTCTGTATTTTGTATTGATATACCACCAGACAATATTAATGCACCTGTTGTAAATGTAGAGGATGTTGTATCAAATATTTTTGTTTTTGAACCTACCCACAAAGTTTTTAATATTGACATTCCTCCATTTAATATAAAACTTGCAGTTGTAGAATTTATAACATCTGTATTTGATTCTACATTTAAATCATTAATAATTCTTAAAGAATTAATTGTTGAATTGGTTATGGTAACTGTACCGCCTGTTAATTGATTTATATAAGAATGTCCTGTGACATTTAATGAACCAGTTGTTATGCTATTACCAACTATTAATGACTTTTTAATACTTGCACCACCTTGTGCAATTATACTACCAGTGCTAAAATTAATAGCATCTTGTGTATTTTCTAAATTAATTTTATCTGCTCTAAACGGAATGTATGAATCAATTATTACATTTGCAAGTCCTGGATCATTAGATGTATATGCTAATGTTATTTCATCACTTGATTCTTTATAATACATGCCTGCATAATTTCCTGATAATCTTTTAATTAATAACCCACAATCTAATTCACTAGTTGGTTCGCTGTTAACAACAAATAAATTATCCTTTAATGTAACAACTTCACTGTTTACCGTAGTAGTAGTTCCTTGTACTGTTAAATTTCCTGTTATTGATACATTTCCACCTACATTTAAATTTTTAGTAATTCCTACTCCACCAGATACTACAATGGCCCCATTAGCAGACGTAGTTGAATTTGTGGTATCTAAAAATTCCGTTTTTGAATTTAATTTAATTTTTGAACTTGCATTTAATATTAAATTACCAAATGTATCACTTGTCATACTTTCTTGATAACTATTACCAAGCGCTATAGGGACAGCTGTTGGTACTTTTATATAAGTAGTTGCTGTAAGTTTTATTTCATCATTACTTCTTATAATTAAAGCATTAGACGTATCGCTTTTAATAGTTTGATTACCTCCATTTCCGAATTTTAAATTGGCATTATAAGGAATTTCCACATTTAAATTTGATCCAGGTGTTATATATATATTATTTGCAGCTGCTATATTTAAATCATTCAATAAATTTGCAAAAATCTTTTGTGTGTTGCTATAAAATGTAATTGGTATGTTTACAGGTAAAATAACACTTTTTCCATCTCCTGGAGTTAGTTCTATATGTTCACTTCCCGTTATAACCATATTGTTTAATCCGTTTGCATAAATTTTCTCATCTTGTGTAGAAAAAGTGATTGGTATTAAATTTGGTACATCAATTCTTTTTCCAAATGGTAAATCAAATTTAACATGACCAGAACCTTTTATAGTTATATCATTTGTTGCTAAACTTGCTTTTATACTCTGATTATCATTTCCAAATGTCAAAGGTTTGTCAAAGGGAATTTTTATTTTTGTCGTTGGTGTAAGATTAATATCTTGTGGACTTTGAATCGTTAAAATATTTGTAATAGTGTCTGTCCAAATTTTACTTTTATTTGTAACATTAGATCCAACTAAATTTAATTCACCATCTATAAAAACATCTTTTTTAATACCTACTCCACCCAATACCATTAATGAACCATTTGTACTACTTGTTGAATTTGTTGTTGATCCAAATGTTGTATTAAGTTGGATCAAATCAACAGAATCAATTCTTTTATCAGTATTATTCCATGTCATTATTCCATTTACTAAAGGAGTATCTTGTCTTGTAGCAACTGCCTGTAAATTGCTTATTACACCTATTTTAAATGTATCATCTGATTCATTAAAGACAAACCTATAATTTTCAAGAGACCCTCTTTCAATTTCAAATCCTGATTGATTTAATGTTACACCAGCTCCAGTTTCTAATCTATTTATTAGTATTATATTATCTTCAAATTCTACCACATTTGTATTAATAATAGTTGTATTTCCTTGAACATATAAATTACCATCTATATTAGCATTACCTGTTAAATACAAATTTCCAAAGGTAGGAGAATCTCCTGTTGTAACACCTTGATCTAAAAATCCATCAAATTCTGCTATTCTACCATATATATTTTGATATATAATTTTATTGTTCAAAATTTCTTTTGGCATTACTTCTTAAATATCGCCTATAAAAAAATAAATGACAATTAACTAATTCTAAAAACTAAACTCAATTAAAGTTATTTAAAATTGAATTTTTTTTTAAATTATTACTTTTTATAAGATCTTTACGAATTAAAATGAAATCAAATGAAAAAACTATTGAAGAAAAATATCAAAAGTTAACTCAAATTGAACATGTAAAAAAAAGACCGGGAATGTATGTGGGTGATACAAAAAATACTAATGAAGAACAATGGTGTTGGGACGATCAACAAAATAAAATGATTAAAAAATTCGTGTCTTATACGCCAGCATTTCTCAAGATTTTTGACGAAGTATTAACAAATGCAACTGATCATGCTGCACGTGATTCTACTGTGACTACTATTAAAGTTGATTTCGATCAAACAACTGGTGAGATTTCTGTATGGAATAATGGAAGTGGTATTCCAGTTGTTATTCATAAAGAACATAATATTTATGTACCAGAACTTATTTTTGGTCATTTATTGTCTGGTAGTAATTATGATGACACTCAACAGAGAACTGGTGCTGGTACAAATGGTCTCGGCTCAAAATTAACAAATCTTTTTTCAAAACGCTTCGTAGTTGACACCATAGATTCTGAAAATGGACTTAAATTTATTCAAGAATACACAAATGGATTAGAAAACAAATCTAAACCCAAAGTGACAAAAAACAGTGGAAAAAGTTATACAAAAATTACATTTTTACCAGACTACGCAAAATTTGGAATGAAAAAGTTAGATCATGACACTGTTTCTTTATTAACAAAAAGAGTTTATGACTGTATAGCATGTACAAATAAAAATGTAACTATATTTTTAAATGGTGAAAAACTTAAAGGAAAAGGTCTTATTGATTATATTAAATACTTTTTTAATGAAGATGAAATGGGTAAAGTTTACCATGAATCTGAAAGTCATAAAGTTGGTAAAAATGAATTTGTTTGGGAATATGCAATTATTCCTTATTCACAATTTGAACAAGTGTCTTTTGTTAATGGAAATTCCACTTTTAATGGAGGAAAACACGTTGATCATATTATGTATCAGATAGTTAATAAACTAAAAACTCTTTTAGAAACAAAAAAGAAATTAAAAGACATAAAACCAGCTTTAATTCGCGAAAGAATGTTCTTATTTTTAAGAGCAACAGTTGCAAATCCTCAATTTAACAGTCAAACAAAAGAATATCTTACAACACAAGTTAAGGATTTTGGTTGTAGAATAGATATACCTGATAAATTTATTGATAAGCTTTGGAAATCACAAATTATTGAAGAAATTGTCCAATATCATAAATTAAAAGAAACAATGGAAATTGCAAAAAAAACAGACGGATCAAAAAAAAATAAAGTTTATATACCAAAATTAGAAGATGCTCTTTGGGCAGGAACAAGCAAATCAGATCAATGTACTTTAATTTTGACAGAAGGTGATTCAGCAAAGACGTTTGCTATGTGGGGTCGTTCAATTGTTGGCCCAGAAAAATTTGGTTGTTTTCCTTTACGTGGCAAAGTTATAAATATCCGTGATGCATCAGCACAACAAATGGTCAACAACGAAGAAATAAATAATATAAAACAAATTCTTGGTCTTAAACAAGGAAAAGAATATATTAATACTTCTGATCTAAGATATGGTAAGGTTATGATTTTAACAGATGCAGACACTGATGGTAGTCATATAAAAAGTTTATTTGTTAATTTTATTCATGCACAATGGCCAAGTTTAATCAAATTAAATTTTATTCAAACATTACGTACACCGATTGTTAAGGCTATTAAAGGAAAAAATGTTATTGAATTTTTCACTGAACAAGATTATAACAAATGGAAAGAGACGGCAAATGTAAATTCATTTCAAATTAGATATTTCAAAGGTTTAGGTACTTCTAGAAAAGAAGATGCTCAATATTCCTTCAAAAATTTAGATTCATTTTTAGTTGATTACTATCACAAAGATAAAAAATGTGATGAATCAATTCTTCTTGCATTTGAAAAAGATAAAAATATTAAAACGTCTAAAACTACAAAAATGATTAAAGATACGGAAAGTGATGACAGTATCAGCGAAATTACAACTACTACAAGTGCTTTAAAATGTTCAGATAAACGTAAACAATGGCTCGGAACTTATGATAAAAATTCTTATATAGATTCAAAACAAAAGAAAATTAGTTATCAAGATCTTATTAACAAAGAACTTATTCATTTTTCTATTTATGACAATATGCGCTCAATTCCAAGTTTATGCGATGGATTAAAACCAAGTCAAAGAAAAATTTTGCATTATATGTTGAAAAAAGATATTACAAAAGATATTAAAGTCGCACAGTTGTCAGGTTATGTATCAGCCGAAACAAGTTATCATCATGGTGAAGCAAGTTTACAACAAGCAATTATTGGAATGGGTCAAGATTTTGTTGGATCAAATAATATAAATATTTTGTATCCTAATGGTAATTTCGGATCACGTTATGGTGGTGGAAAGGATGCTGCAAGCCCTCGTTATATTTATACAAGACTTTCAAATATTACAAAAGCTATTTTTCACAAAGATGATTCAAAACTACTTAACTATTTAAATGACGACGGAACATTGATTGAACCAGAATTTTTTATACCAATTATTCCTATGGTATTAGTTAATGGATGCGAAGGTATTGGAACAGGTTATTCAACTTATATTCCACCATATAATCCAAGTGATATTATAGAGAATCTTAAAAGAATAATGGAAGATAAACAAACATTTGAAATGAAACCTTATTTTAGAGGATTTAATGGAAATATAGAAGAAACAACATCTGGAACATTTATATCAAGAGGTAAATGGGAAAGAATGTCTGATTTTCAAATTAAAATTACAGAATTGCCAGTTGGAATGTGGGTAACTACATATAAAGAATTTTTAGAATCATTAATTCCAACAAGTGGCAGTAGCGGTGGTAATAAAAAAACAACAGGTAATGAAAAGAAAAAATCTACAAAAAGCTTTGAGTTAAAAGATGTACAAAATAAAACAACTGATGAAAATTCAAATATTGTATTTATCGTAGAATTTAAAAACAGTGAAGATCTTGATAAATTAATTAAAAATAAAACACTTGAAAAGGAATTAAAACTATGTAAAACGTTTTCCACAAATAATATGTATGTGTTTGATGATAATTTGCTTCCTACAAGATACGCAAACCCAAATGATTTATTACTTGACTTTTACGACATTAGACTTGAATTTTACGTAAAACGAAAAGAATGGTTAATTAAAAAATTAACACGAGAATTAAATATCTTACAATCAAAAGTTAGATTTATAGAAGAATACATTTCTGGAGAATTAAACATCAATAGAAAATCAAAAGACATTATAATATCAATATTAGAAGAAAAAGGTTATAAAAAATTTGATCAACATGACCAAAATGACCATAATGATAACGAAGAAGATATTGAACATAAACAAGAGAATTCTAATTCTAAAAATTATGATTATTTGATTAAAATGCCACTCTTATCTTTAAGTTTAGAAAAAATAGAAGAATTAAATAAACAAACAAATACTAAAAATGAAGAACTAAATAATATTCTTTCTAAATCTGAAAAAGATTTATGGAAAGAAGATTTGCAAAATATAATTAAATATATTTAAAACTCAATTAAATACACTTAAACACAATTAAACAAATAATAATTATTTTAATTTAAAGATAATATATATTAAATAATATATTATCCAATAATACTTTAAAAATTTCCTTAACTCCCAAGTTTTAAAAATGTTTTTCTCATTATTATTAATCACTTTCGGTGTTTATTTAGGTCAAGAATATAATTTACCAGTTGTAAAAAATGTTGTATCAAATATGGTAACTTATTTTCAAGATTTAAATCAACATAAGTCAAGTGTCTCAAACAAAAGTAGTGTATTTAATGTATTTAATAATGTATTTTCTGTGTTTACTTCATTAAGTAATAAAACAGGAAGTTTATTAAGTTATTTTTCCAATAAAAATACAAGTACAAGCGTAAGCGATTTACAATTACAAAGTTTGTCTAATTCAGTTAATCAAAAAAACGACATGTCCGAATATGAATTAGACCATGACAAGAAAGAATATTAAATATAAATTAACTTAAATATTTTTTCAATATATTCATAAAATAATTTTTTTGAAAATATTTTGAATAGCTTTTTTCTTTTGTTTTTTTGCTCTTCTATATAATCCTGAAAATATTTTGATTTAATTACTTCATATAACATATGCATACAATTTTTTGTAGAATATATAATATCATGTTCTTTACTTATATATAATACAGTATCTTTTATGTCATAATTTATTAGAAAATATTTATTATTGATAAAGTAGTCGGAATTAAATTGTATAATTATATCATAATTTCTTAAATTTAAACTTTCATTTTGAAAAATGTTATCTAAATTATATAATATTTTTTCATATATATATTCTAAAGAACAAGGTTCTATTGAATAAAATTCTATATCATTCATTTTAATAAAATTTTCAAACCTATTTTTGTTTAAACTTTGTTTATTAGAAACATCATATAATAATATATTTTTTCTATTCATGATTTGTTTATGTGTATAATATATATAATTTGACTTTGTATTACATTCTTGAAAATTATTCAAAAAAACATTATTTAAGTACTCTCTCTTAATCATTAATGGCAATGTAATTTTTTTAAATAAATAATTAAACTTATTCCAACTATTTAATAAATTATCCAAGTTTGAAATGTTTAAATTTATATAAATGTTTTCAATACAAAATATATTATATTCATTTAAAATATTATCAAGATTCGTTGTAAATACTTTATGTTTTTTTATATAGTTGTCTATTTTATTCAATGAATATTTATTATTGTCTTGTTTATAAATAATCGTTTCTTCATTTTTGGTATCTGTTAAAATTTTTTTTAAAAATATAATATTGTATTTTTTTTGCAATTCTACAATCGCTTCTATATTTTCCGGAAAAGGATCTATTAATATAACTCTATCATTTTTAATTATATCCAACATTGCAGAATCATATCCATAAATTATTATATACGACATACCATTATCATTTGTATATAAAATAAATTTACTATTCGATCATGTTTTTTTTTTATTTTTCTATAATAATTATAGAGATGGATTCGTCTAAAATTAATATCCCATCCATTTCGTCTTTACACGATGAAAAAAATACAAAAGAAAAAGCCAGATTAGATATGTTTAAAATTGTATTAAACAAATGTATAGATAAAATTATATATACAAATAGACACACTGATAAAACATTTATTATATTTGAAGTACCAACTGTTTTAATTGGATATCCATTATATGACATGAAATCATGTATAGTTTTTCTAATTCAAACATTAATAAAAAATAAATATTATGTTGAATTTATAGAACCATGTTATTTATATATTGATTGGGGTTCTTATAAATCATTAACATCTATTGAAAATGTCAAACCTAAAACAGAAATAAAAAACAATGCATTAAAATTTAATGAAGAATTAATTAAAAAAACATTGGCGTCACCACAAATAGAATTTGTTTATGAAGATGCTCTTAAAAAGAAAAAGAAAAAAAGAAAAGACACTAAAAAGAAAAGACACTAAAAAATTAATTTTTGAATTATATGTATTATAAAACATTTTTATATTTTATTTAAGTAATGATACTTCAAATAAAAGATACATTAACATTTGATGAAATTAATTATTTATTACAAATTATAAACAAAACTGATAAATTTTCATATGAATTTGCACATGTATTACATTCATTTGATTTTATAGAATTTTTAGTAAATAATCCTAATTTTCTATGTATCCTTTTTTATGATAATTATACATTCAATTTAAATATTAGAAATATCAAAGGATTTATGTTAGGACATACATCATTAATGTATTCACAAACATCACAAAATAAATTAAGATTAACAGTAACTAAAAAAAATGATTACAAAGAATTTGATTATGCACATATATTTTTTGTAGATTATTTTAACATTGTTTCAAATGAAAATAAATATACGTTTTTTGAAAAAATACAACATAATTTAAATATAACACTAAACGAATTACATTTAGAATCATGTATATTCAAATTAAATTCAGAAATAAATGACAAAAATTTAATAAAAAAATATTATAATTTTAGACCAATAAATTTAGACTTATTATCAAAAATTGGCATATTAAATAACAATTACGTAAAAGATCCAATTAACAAAGTTTATAATACTTTTACATATCCAATGACATTTAATAAACATAAAATTATTCAAATGAATCCAAATAAAGATGATGTTGATTTAAATTCTTTATTTTATAGTCTAATTGAATACAATTTACAAAATTATGAAATGTGTAGTAACATTACATTTGATGAATTAGAAGAAATATTTGAAAATGATATATTTTATAAATTTTTAGTATATGATAAAGATACAGGTATATTAACTGATTTTGTTTGTTTTGTTAAAAACACATGTTCAAATAGTTCTATGGATTTATATTGTAAAAATGTGCATTTTTATTTTGGTATTTTTCTTTCAGATAATGTACAATATAAATATGATATACTTGAATATATATGTTATTATGCATGTACTAATCAATTATTTGATATGATGACTATATTAGATGATATAAATAAACCAAAAATAAGTACAAAATTTTTAAAAACAATTAAAAAAGATTATTATTACAATACAAATTTAAATTTGTCAAATTCTGTTTATTTAAATATTTAACAAATATAGAGTATAGATTATGGATGAAGATTTTTTAATTGTAAATAATAAAAAAATAGACAATATTGATATAACAGATACAAAAGAAAAATGTGGAGATATTATTTTCAAACAATATTCTGGACTAAATACTGAGAATTTTTTATTTCGTAAAGGAGAATACAAATTACAAATATCATTATTTAAATTAAATGGTATATATTATATAAATATAAATGGAGAACATATTATAGACTATAGACGTTTTAAAAATATTCAATGTATTTCCCAAAACCAAGAAAATGTAAATATAAAAAATTCATATTTTGGTCAATTAAAAATATCAAAATGTGATGTTGAATTATTTAAATATTCTTTATTTGTACTGTCTGAATGGATGAAAAAGAAAACATCTTTCTTTAGTGATTTTTTATATTATATGTTTCATTAAAGAAATGTTTATTATCATGGAATTATTTTATAAATTTATTAATTATTTTTTATTGATTATTAATAAATGCAAAGAACATTTACAGTAAATTGTGTTTATAATACTGCAGGGAGAAAATTACCATTTACAGGAGGTAGATATGTTTCTGAAATTCCAGCTAATGCTGCACGCAAAGCCTTTTCACAACTAACACAAAATAAAAAAGGACGTATGAGTTTAGAAATTTATTTAAGAGAAACCACTCAGAATTCATCAAATAAAGTCTATAGATATAAAGTTTCTCGTATTAATAAAAGAACCGAAGTTAATCATAATGGTACAACAGTTATTTATAAATATGTTACAAAAGTTAAAGCTTTATAAATTAAATATTTTCTTACTAAATTTTAAATTATATTATATTTTTTAAAATTTATATAGAATTTCCAGTTAAAACTTGAGTAACACTTCTGTATTCTTTTTGACCCTTCATACTATCATTCTTGGATCTTTCCATTTGTTGTGGTTGTTGACTTACATCTCTTAAATAATCTAAATACTGTTGTAATTGCGAAACTAATTTAGGAACAATTGTATTAAATACAATTTGGTTAAGTCGTTCTACTTCATTTTTATATTTTATATATAATTCTTGTTTTTGTTTATCTGACATTTCTGGTTTTATAATAGCTGGATGAGAACTATATTCTAAATAGACAGATCTCATTACAACTAATAATTCATTACTTGATTGTTTATCTATAACCTCATTTGTATATTTAAAAACTAGATATCTTATAACTGTTTGAATGTTTTCAATATTTCTTTTTGAGAAAAAGAGGTCTGTTAATAAACTTTCTGTATATAAACTTTTGAATAAAAATCTTGTATCTGTGTCATTTGTTATATCTTCTTCTTCCATTAATTTGTATTTTCCAGCTGATTTTAAATTTTCTAAGCTTTTAATTGGTTGAGTTCTTTGTTCATGTACATCTAATAAAGTTTTTTCATCTAAAGGATAATCGTAAATGACCTCAAATTTACTTGGATGAAATAAAGTTGATTGTTGATACAATTTAGCTAATCTCTCACTCATTTAATTAGTTATTCTTAACTAATGTAAATAAAAAAAATAATAAATATTATTGTTCAAGTGTTATTTTTAATAACTTTCTATATACGCTGTTAATATTACATCTATTATAGTAGTCTAAATTAAACATCATTAAAAATAATTCTAATATTATACAGGAATCATCATAATTAAATCCATACAAAGTAGGATGTTTAAATAATTCATTATCTAATGCATTTTGCATTCTATATTTTTTAAATTTTATAAAAACTCTATCATTTGTTAAAGCTTTTTCCCATGGAATTCTGTTATAAATAAAGTTATATAAAATCATCCCACAACACCATACGTCAACTTTATCTGCCATATAAGCAGATTTCCATACTTCTGGTGGCATATAATATTCTGTTCCTTTAATTCCTTTATGAAATACTAAAACACTACCTTTTTTAAAAAAACAACTATGTCCAAAGTCTATTATTTTTATTTTATTATCAATCGGATTTAATAATATATTTTCCAATTTCAAATCCATATGTGCTATACCAAATGAATGCATATATCTCACTGCATCTATAATTTGAATAAAATATTTAAAATATTTAATTGGTTCAAAATTATCATCCATAAAATAATATAATAAATCCTTTGAATATTCATATTTATATAAAAGTGCCAAATTATAAATATCTAATCCATGTACACTAATTATATTTTCATGAATTAATAATGTATTCATTATATACTCATTAATAACTACTTTTGTTATTTTTTTATCAAAAGACTTGTCAAAATTAACTGACCCTGCATCTAACTTAGACCCATCACCATTCAAAGTAATTTTTTTAATCACAAATAATTTATTATATGCAAATGATAATTTATTTTTACATTTATATAATGTTACCGTCGCGAATCCCCCATCTCCTAATTTTTTAACTTTTTTTCCATTTTTTAAAATATTATTATCATTTTTTGAAACACCTAAAAACTCATATTTATTAATAGAATTATAATTCTCTTTAAAATATTTTAACACATTAAACATTTAATTATATTAAATTAAATATTTAAAATAATTTATTCATTTATTTTTTTCAAATATATATATAAGGAATATAACTATGAAAATTTTTAATATAGATACAACTAAATTTTTCTATCTAATTTTAGTTATACTTTTATTGTATTTAACCAAGTTACCAATATTTTTTAAACCAAATGGAAAACCAAGGGAATATGGTATTGGTATAGATAGCGAAGGGTTTTCAAAAACACTTTATACATTGCATTTTGCAATAATTATTATATGTGTTTTTATAGTTATTAATTAATGCGTGAGTAATTTTTTTTTCGTTATGTTTATCGTAATATAGGTAATCGTAAGAATATAGGTAATTGTAAGGTACGAATATAGGTAATGTATAGGAATATAGACATTTCAATTTATTAATATTTTATTTTTTTCGTTTTCTTCATTTTCTTCAAATATATGAATTAAATCTATCATGATTTCTATATCTATATATTTATTTTCAAAATGTTTTTTATTATTCTTTATAATCTTGATATTATTTATACACATTTGATATAAATACAATCTATAATCTAATATCATTTTGGTTAAACTACAATTATTTAATATTTCTCTTTTTATCATTATATTAGGATCATCATCTTTATATAATAATCTTTTTTCTATATACCAAAGCGTATATATTGCACATAAACCAATGTTATTACCAATAGATTTTTCATTAAGTTGTATTTCCTTTTCTTGTATATGCTGAATACCTAATAAATTATTATCATATTGATTAACATTCATAATATAATTTATTGTCATTGATTGAAAATTATTTCTAATATAGTTTATAAATACATTAAACAATAAATGCGCATCGAAAAATTTAAAATTATTAGCGGAATCAAAATATTCTAAAAACCCATTTTGTAAATTATATAATATTACAATTAAATGGCTTAAATTTATATTTGTAGTATATTGTTGATCATATATAGAATTAGAATCATGTAAAATAATAGGAAAAACAAGAAATTTTGGTTTTGTTCTATATAATGATTCCTTTATATAATTATTCATTACTTTAGAAACATACAAATTTCTTTTTGGACCTATAATCATAGAATTTTCTACATTCCAATGTAAAAAATAATCATTGTAATTATAGGTAGCTTCTGTAATATAATCAATATTATATTTTTTTTAACAGAAATTTTAATGACAACATAAAAAAATTATGATTTGTCATTTTTGCGTGCGTGTGTCTGTGTGTGTTGGTAACGTGATTATAAAAAATTTAAAAGCTATAAAAAATTTATTTTTTTATTAAGTGCTGTTTTTTTAATTTTTTTCATTGTGTCATTGTTAATTCTTTTTCAAAAAATTCTATAGTTTTTAATAATCCACTATCTAAATTTATTTTATTATATTTCAATCCATTTAACTTAATAATATTTGAAATCAATGATAAATCAGGTTTGCGAACCTTTGGGTCATCTTTATCTATTTCTGTATATCTTACTTTGATTTCATTTGTTAAATAAGAATTTTTTGTATTTAAATTTTTAATAACTTGAACTAAATCATTAATATTCAATTCTTCATCATCTCCAATATTGACAGGACTTGTATATTCAGAATTCATTACAAACATCATTAAATTAAGTGTATTATCTACATAAGATAATGATCTTGTTTGTTTACCATTCCCAAATATATTAAGTTCTGTATCTAACAATTTTGCTTTTATTATTTCTGTAACTATTCTACCGTCATTTAAATTCATATATGGACCATATGTATTAAAAATTCTGACTATTCTTGTATCTAAGTTATATAATTCACGATATGTATATATTAATGTTTCACCTATCCTTTTAGAACAATCATAACATGATCTTGATCCGTAACAATTTACATTACCATAATAATTTTCATTCTGAGGATGTTCTTTTGCATCACCATATACTTCAGATGTACTTGTATACATTAATTTACATTTTCTCCTATTATTATATATTTTACATAATTCTAAAATATTTTTTGTACCTATATATCCAACATCTAGTGTTTCTAACGGATATTTTCTATAAAATGGAGGGGAAGCAAGACTTGCCATATGATAAATTTCATCTATAAATTCATGTTTTTGTAAAATTAAATTATTTAACTTTTCAAAATCACAAATATCACATTCTATTAATTCTATGTTTATACTAAAAGCTTTTTTTAATTTTTGAAAGATTTCATCTTGGTTTAATTTGATTATATTATTTTTTTGTCCAGTTATAAAATTATCAACTATTATAATTTTTTTAACATAATTTTCTATAACAAATTTATTTATTAAATTAGTTCCTAAAAATCCGGCACCCCCTGTTATTAATACGCATTTATTCATTCTTTATTATTATATTCATTTAATTTATTTTTAAATGAAACTAATTAATTTTATTATTTAATTCATTTAATTTTTTATTTAATTCATCTACATTTTGTGTTAATTTTTCAACATTATTATTTAAATGTTTTATATATTCAAATAAAAAAGCTGTTAAATTGCCATATGCAATAGATTTATATCCTGTAGAATCAGTATATACAACTTCTGGTATAATTTCTTCTAATTCTTGTGCTATAAATCCCATATGCATATTATTATTTACGTCTGTTGTTTTTTTAAAAATAACACCTTTTAAATTTTGAATTTTAGATAATTTATTATCAGATAAATCTATAGGCTGAATATCAGATTTTAAACGTAAATCTGATGTAGTTGTTACCTCACCGCTTGCAAAAATATCTCCTACAATATGTAATTTGTAATTTGGTGCTGTTGTCCCTATTCCTAAATTACCAGATGTATCATTTGTTAAGTTAAAATTAATTCTTTTAGACATTCTATAATTAAACAATAAAATAATTATAAAATAATTGTGTTGAATTTTTTGTGTTAGAATTTTTTTGTTAGCATTTTTTGTTAGCATTTTTTGTTAGCATTTTTTGTTACTTTTGTTCTAACTTTTTTATTTTTTCATTTAATTCCTTAATAGCTTCTATTAAAAGACCTACCATATTTCCATAACATACTCCTTTATAATCAGCTTTTGATACAACTAATTCAGGGCATATATCTTCAACTTCTTGTGCTATAACACCTATATGTTTTTCATCCGTATTTAGCATTTTATATTCAACACCTCTTAAATTTGTAACTTTATTTAATGCATTATCAATAGAATTAATATCTGTTTTTAATCTTTCATCAGAAAATGCCACAACTTTTCCAACTGCATATATATCACCATCTACATGTAATTTATAGAATGGACTTGTTGTCCCTATACCAACATTACCACCTGTATAAAAAATATCAGAACCTAATGTAGTCCATTGAGAACTTCCCCCAAGTGAATATACAACACCATTTTTATATAAATCACCAGATACATTTATATTACCATTAACATCAACTGTATATGCTGGCGATGTCATTCCAATACCAATATTTCCACTTGTTGTATAAAGAGATCCAATTGTATTTGAATTAAATGTTGCTACTAGTCCACCACCTGTAATTCTTAATGTTGATGCTGTTATATTTGTTGAATTCACATTTGTTAATAATGCAGTAGCGGAAGTAATTCCTGTAGTCACGTTTAGTGTAGCAGTTGTAATATTTGTTGAAATATCATTTGTTGTCCTTAATGTAGTAGTTGTTATATTTGTTGAAATTTCATTTGTAGTTCTTAATGTAGTTGTAGTTATATTTGTAGAATTTATATTTGTGATTAATGCACGGGCAGAAGTAATACCGGTACTTGCTTGCAGTGTGGCAGTTGTTATATTAGTTGAAATATCATTTGTTGTTCTTAATGTAGTAGTTGTTATATTTGTTGAAATTAGGTTTGTATTTTGTAATGTACCAATAGTACTTGTTGTTATATTTGCATTTGTTAGTTGTGCTATAGGAGACGTAATTCCTGTACTTGCTTGTAACGTACCAGTTGTTATATTTGTCGCAATAATATTTGTACCAGTTGCATTTGCAAATATAATACTTCCTTTTATAACAAGATCTTTATCGAAAGTTCCGCCACCAAATGAATAAAATGAACCATTTTGCGAATTAAATATAGCATTTGTAGAATCATTTATTTGTAATGTATTCACATTAAATGTACCAGATGTTATATTAATTCCTTCGTAATTATTTGTATTTGAAATATAAGTTACAACATATCTTAAACTTGTACTATTCCAATTGGTTATATTAGATGACGTATATCTTAATTGTCCCATTGAAGTTATACTTAAATTAATACCACTTACATCACCTATATTAGAAGTATATATAACCCACCCATTTGTTTCTGTATAATGACCTTCTACACTTATATTTTCATATAAATTTCCACCTGAACTTCTAATAATAGCAACTGAAATTGTTGCTTGAAAACTTCTTATATTATTACTATCAAAAATTAAACCTGTTATATTTGTTGGCGATGATACATTATTTGCAGCTAAAAATGTTGAAGACAAAGTTTTTGTAACACCAATATTAAATATATCAGCATATAAATTACCATAAGAAATTGTACCATATTGCACATTTCCTGTTATAATAGATTCACCAACATATAATGTTTTCGCAATACTCATACCACCAGAAACTTGTAAAGCACCTGTACTTGTATCTGTTGATTGTGTTGTGTTTGTTATTTTCGTAACATTAGTTATTGTTGTAATATTGTCTGCTACAGATAATCTAATATCTGAACCATTCGGTGATATATTTACCATTCCTGAATTCATGATTTGCATTTTTAAAGAATTATCATTCGTATAAAAATTTAAATGTCCACTTGAATGATTTCCTGATACAATGTGAATTTGACCATAATTAGAACTATTATTTCCATATAATCTAATTAAACTACCATCTGTATGAGATGAAGAATATGTTCCAGATAATCCAATATATCCGTTTTTTACATTTGTACCTATATATCCTGTACTTGCAATTGCTAAATTTGCATTTAAATTAGTTGTTGTGTTTATTCCAATTGACATTTTTGACCCAATTAATACATTATTAGAATTGCTATTATTAATAAATGTATAACTATTATTATTGTTATTTATATATAAACTTTCAGCTCCTGAATTTAAATATACATTATTAGAATCAACTCCTAATATATTTGCACGTGTTGTGCCACTTGAATTTAACCAACGAATCCATTTAGAATCACTTATTACTATATTATCTTTAAAACTATAAGATGTAAAAGACATTGTATCACTTACTTATAATAAATAAATTAATAATGCAAAAAAATGAAAATTACAAAAATTAATTAAAAAAAATTAATTCGTTATTTGATTTAAAAATTTGAATTTTATACTATTATAAATGTCTGAACGTATTTTTGAAATTAAAACTCTTAAGAGCATTATTATTAAATCAGTTTTTGAAACTATTAAACCATATATTAAAGAAACAAATATCTTAATTAATAAAGATGGTATAAAAATTTCAACACTTGATAATTCAAAGGTTTCTTTGACTTATATTAAATTAGATGCTCAAAAATTTGAATCTTATAATTGTGAAAAGCCTGTTATTCTTGGTATTGATACAACTGTATTTTTCAAAACAATCAAGTCCGCTAACAGAAGAGAAACTATTACGTTTTATATGAATAAAGACGATGAAGATAAATTAGGTATTGAATTGGCAGATCCATTTATGGGAAAAGTCAAGGATTATAAAATTCCATTACTTGCATTAGAAGACAAAGTTATTAATATTTCAGACATGTCATTTGATTATGTTATTAATATGCCATCAGTCCAGTTTCAACAAATTATTAAAGATATTCATTTATTAGAAGGGAAAGTCGTTGAAATGAAAAGTGTTGGTAAACAGTTAATATTTGGTTGTGAAGATGGATTAGCAGAATTTAAAACAGCAATTAGTGAAATAGATGATAATTTAAATAAAGATCAAAAAGAAATATTACAACAAAATGGAGAAGATATTAGATCAGTTAAATTCGAAAAGTCAAATGATAAAATTGTACAGGGAAGATTTAAATTAAGTTATTTAATGAATTTTATTAAGGCGTCACATTTATGCGAAAATATGAATATTCTTTTATCAAACGATAAACCTTTAATTTTAGAATATTTTGTAGCAGATCTTGGTATTATGCGTTTTGTTCAAATGTCACATGTAGATGAATCATAAAAATAAGTTTGTTAAATATTTGTTTAAAATTAACTTTTTTAATATTTATAGAGAACAAAAAAGAAAATGAGTGATACAAACACTCATAGTGATAAATTATTAAATGATTCTGGAAGTCAAAAAAACAAAATGAGTTCTAGATCAAAAAGTAAAAATTCAAATAATAGTAAAATAGAAATAGAATCAGAAGATATTTCATTGTCACAATTAGAAATAATGGCAAATAAAAAGAAATTAAATAAACAAAGTATTGAAATGTCTATTAAACATACTGAAACAGATGTAAATTCTGAACAAGTTAAAAAACAAGATAAACAATCATCTAAAAAAAATTCATATAAAGAAAATAAACGTAAAAAGGAAGTTTCGTCAGTGACTCTTTCTTCAAATGCAAACTCTTATGATCATAAAAAGGAAAAAGCAAAATTAGTTACAAAAGAAAATAGGATTGATAGTATAAGAATTGAGAAAAGTGAATTTTTATATAAATTTAATAAACTAAATGCAAATGGAAAATTCAGTTCTTTAAAACTTGATATGAATAATAGTCTTGATGAAATTAAAAATGAATATGAGAGAATTAAAAATGAAATTCAAACTGAAAGATCAGTTTCATTTTTGAAACGAATGCTTTTATTAGGTGTACAAGGAGTTGAAATGTTGAATACAAAATTTGATCCACTTGGTGTTGATTTAGATGGATGGAGCGAATCAATGGGTTATTCGCTTGAAAATTTAGAATATGATGAAGTATTAGCAGAATTGTATGAAAAATATAAGGGAAGAGGGCAAATGTCTCCAGAAATGAAAATGTTATTTATGATTATTAGTTCAGCAACCATGTTTACAATTACAAAGAAAATTACAAAAATGGAATCATCTAATCCATTTAAAAATTTTATAGGTTCATTTGTTGGTAATCAAAATGCTATGCCACAACAACAGTATGCACAACAATTTACAGAACAACAATACACACAACACACACAAAATAATTTTTCAGAATCAACTGATGACGGAGGTCCTTCAAAAATGAAAGATCCAAATTTAGTAGGCGGTAATGGAACCGACATTGATTTAAATAATATTCTCCAAAGAATGAACGAAAGAAAACAAGAAAAGGAGAAAGAATTACAAAAAAAATTAGAAACAGAAAGTTCAGATGATTTATTTAAAAGTATACCATTAAGTCAAGGTAAAAAAGGGAGAGGTAGACCAAAAAAGACAAATTCAAATCTTAAAGGACTCTAAAGGACAACATTTTATTAATATAATATTATAAATATGATAATATTATTTTAGTTTTCTTTTTTCTTTTTAATTCTTTCATCTACTAATGTAAAAACAGTTTTTGTGATAAAAGCGGTTGTTACAACATTTGGATCTATATCGACTAAATACGCACCATTTAACATAATTGTATAAAAAGATGTAAATAAAAATACATTTTTGAATGTTGTGTCATTAGATTTTGTTATTTCAAAATAAAGTATAGCTAAAAGTATACCTTTTAATACAGTTTTAAATATAATATTTATATTCATTACTTTAAGTCAAGAAAATTAATTATTTATTTTAAAAATTAAAAAATAATTTATTGTGATATATTAGATTACTATGAGTTATTCATATATTAAAAGTGTGTTTCCGAAATTCGAATCTTCTAAAATATATGATGAAAGAATTTATAATAGTTTAAGTTCTGTATCAACAGCAACATTTGCATTTCAACCATCACCAATCAATGATCAATTACAAAGTTTTACGCAAAATTTATTAGAATCAAAAGCTGCAACTCCAAAAGATACTATAGAATCAAAATTACCACTTCCTATACAAGAAGCTATTAAAGAATCAGCAAAAACTGAAATTCCTTTAGAAACAACTAAGAAAGAACAAGATACTATAGATCAATCAAAAGACAATCTTAGATTTTATAATAAACCATTACCTGCAGAATTGTTAAAGGAATTATATAGTAATACTAATAACAATCCTGAAATATGCGAATCGTATATTAACCATGTATTATCTTGTTCAAAATGTTCTTCTATTTTAACAAAACAATTAGGAATTACAAATGATAAAGCAAGAATTCAAGAAATGATGGAATTGGGGTCATATGTAATTTTTGGTATATTTATTTTACTATTACTAGAATCAATTAAGAGAAAATAATATAATTAGTTCATATTAACATATTAATTTAAATTATGTTAATAAGAAAAAATGGATGAAAATGATTTATTATCAACCAATCAATTTATAAAAACACCTGAATTATCATCTGAAGTACCGCCTCAATTCAATGATGAATTTAAAAATTATTATAGGACAGAATTAGAAAAATCAGAAAATGAAAAACTTAAACAAAGTTTAGATAGAATTTCTATAAGAAGTCTTCAATTAGATGAAGAAAATGATGGTAGTAGTTTATTAAATACAAATAAATTTACAACAGCAACCGAAAGTACTAAAAGTATGGATATAAAAAGGGGGACAAGAGAAATAAAAACATATGTCAGTATAGATTCAAGAGATAGAACAAAGGCTATCTATAGTAAACCTAATTATTTTAAAATTTTCTTGGGTAAAACATTTTATAATGTTAGAAGTATTCGTTTATCAAGTATAGAATTTCCAAATACAAATGCTGTAATCAATACCAATAATAATAAAATATATTGGAGAAACCAAGAAGATATAGATGAACATATTATAGATGATGTTACTGGTACATATCCTGTATATGATGTAGATTTACGTATAGGAAGTTATTTGGCAACAACATTACAAACAGAAATTACTAATAGTTTAGATAAAATTAAAAGACAAAATAAAACAACAGATTTCCATAATTTTGTTATTAGTTTAGATATTGATACAGATATTGTCACATTTACATCTCTTATTTTAAATCAATTAATTGTTGATCCTATAAGCGTAATTTCAAACTCAAACAATGTTCTTATTAACATGGCTGATCATGGATTTGAAGTTGGAACACAAATGCAAATTTATATATTGGGAGCCAAAACTTTTTCAGGTATTCCATCTACAACATTAAACGGCGAACATACCGCAACTGTAATAAATGATTCTCAATTATCATTTGAAATTAATGTAAAAGCAATAGAAACTCTTATAGGAGGTGGTAATTCTGTAAAATTAGGTCAAAAAGCACCATTTCAATTATTGTTTGGTGAATATTCTAATACAGTTGCACAAAATATAGGATTTCCTTTAGAAAATAGTTCTGTTAAAATAAATAATTACATCAAAAATATAGAAAATATTTATCAGACTCAAATTGTTACCAAATTGCCACATAATTTTACAAATACATTTGATTATGTTGGTCAAACTTGTAATATTAGTGGAAGTGGAACATCTCCTAATATAGATGGTAATCGTGTTATTACAAGAATCGTAAATTCTACAACATTTTATATAGAAACACCAAGTGAAATAGTAGGCTCTATCACAGATACAGGAACAATTACATTTAATGCTGTTACATTAGACATTTCATCTATATCACCTGTTACAATTAGTACAGTATCAATTGAAACATTTTCAAATCATAATTTTGATAATACGCATATTGGTAAGACAATAACCTTATCAGATACAATTAGTGTTCCAAGTTTTGATGGGAATAATAGTATATCTTCTGTATTATCTTCAACTAAATTTATTATAAATGGTACAATATTAGGAACAAATACAAATTCATTAAATTATCCAGTCACGGAAATAGGTACAGGTGGTGTTTTTTCTCAGAATCATATTTTACAAACAATGACAAAAAAAGTTACAAATATAACACCAGGTGTAACTACTAAAATAACTTGTCCATCACATGGATTAGAAATAGGTCAATCTATAAAATTTTATAATGTATTAACCTCTCCTTCTTTATTAACTAGAAGTACTGGTATTTATCAAGTTTTAAGTATTCCTAGTCCTGATGAATTCACAATAGATTATGAAACTGTTAGTTTTGATCCTATAACTATAAATAACAATGAAGCATATATAGGATTAAATATAGTAACTGTATCTTTTCCATATCATGGATTTAACAAAATAACAAGTATTACACAACCTAATGCAGTTTATAATATATCAAGTATAATAAACAATGATCGTTCTGGTGATTCTGTGAATGATAGTTATAAAATTACAACTTCGACACCACATTATGTAGATGTAGGATACACTGTTGTATTAAATGGTACAGACTCTGTTCCAACTATAAATAATACATTTTCAGTTTTAGAAAAAATTAGTTCTACCGAATTTGTTATTGCACAAGTTGCTAATCAAGAATTATCAAGTAATGGAACAACAGGAACTGTTACTCCAAAAATTGTTGAGATAGTTACCGATTTGCCACATAATTTTAAAGATGGTGCAAAAACTACTATATCACAAACAAACGCGACCGTTTCAGGAGGTGCATCATTAGATGGTGGTGGATATAAAGTTGCTGTTATTTCAAATAATACATTTAGAATACCGTTTGGATTTACTTTATTATCAAATGGATCGTATGGTATAATTGGATTAAATCAAGATTTTTATTTATATGGTACTTCACCTGTTGGTGGAATAGAAGACCATTTTTTATATAAACGTAAATATACAGTTAAAGATATTATTGATGAACACACGTTTAATTTTGAATGTACAGGATTTGCATCATCTACAGAAAAATTAGATATTCAAAATGTTTATATAAATAGTTTATTTCATGGGTTTTCTGGAACACAAGACAATACTAAAAATAGTTTTTTAAATCGTTCTATAAATTTAGAAGGTGAAAATTATTCCTTTTTGTGTTGTCCACAATTAGCAACCATGATGAATACAGGAAATGTTAAAGACATTTTTGCGAGAATTACATTAGATCAATCCCCTGGCAGTATGGTATTTTCTTATTTAAGTAATCCAAAAGAATTTCTTGATGTACCACTTGATAAATTGAGCGAATTAGAATTTTCAGTTGTAAATTATGATGGTTCATTATATGATTTTAATGATCTTGATTATAGTTTTGTTTTAGAAATAACAGAAGTAATTGACACGACCGACGCATTTAATTTTAGTAGTAAAAGAGGTATGATTTATTAATTAAAAAATGAAAATTAATAGTTAATCAATTTTATTAAACAAAATGTACTTATTTTTATCTTTGTTTCTTATTTGTACTATAATAAATGTGCAATTTTTTGTATTATTGACAAATATATTTATGTATTCTTCATCAAAACAAAAGGCATATTATTTAAGTACTTTAAATGCATTAATTTTATCTATTATAAGTGTGTATTTAAATATAGATTTTTTTTATTTGACACCTATTTCTTTCTTCTCGCAAATTTTGTGTATATTACATATTTCTTATTTTACAAGTTTTCTATTTTCTGATATTTTATTAGGTCTTGTATTTTATAAAGAACATATAGGTATATTAACTGGTTATATACATCATTTTATATACATTTTAATAAATATATATGCTATTTTTACAAATAATATGTTTTTTTATTCTTTATTTTTTGTATCTGAAATTCCAACCTTTATTTTATCAATTGGACAAATACATCATAAATTTAGAATGAATTTAACTTTTGGATTTACATTTTTTACAACCAGAATTTTATATCATTCGTTTCTTATATATACATTATTTCATAAAAATAGTTCATATTATGTAAATCAGGAATATGTTGTAAATGTTTTTATTATTAGTAGTTTAGTATTAGTATTACATATTTATTGGTTTTCTAAATGGGTAATTAAATATTTATAAAATTTTTATTATTATTTAATAATAAGAATTGATGAATAAAAATATATTAAATAAAATAAGTTCTTTATTTTCAAAAGAAATTTCAAAGAAAAATATACATTCTAAATTATATAATATTAAATTAACGAAAGAATTAGGTGATAAAATAGAAAATTATAAAGAACCGTCTCTTAAAATATCACAAGCAGAATATTTATTTAATACAGTATTATTATATAAATGGATAGATAGTAAAGAAAAAATTATATTATCAGAAGAAGAAAATTATTTATTTGATTTATATATAGATTATTTTAATGAGTTTGATATAAATTTCATTATTAAAATGAAATCTAATTTATACAAGTATAAAAAAATTATAACAAGTGAAGAAGAGAAATTAAAAAAAGCACTTGATATTTTATCAAACAATTTCAATAAGGAGGATTTAAAAAAATATTTAATGTCTTTACAAATGAAACCATATGATATTTTTTCTATATATTTATTGTTTAATATTTTAAATGAAATTATAGATTTGCCTATCACAGAAAGAAAAAATATATTAGAAAAAATGTTTAATTTTAATGTTGACACGTATGTTGATTATTTAAATTTATTTAAAAAGATTTCTCCTACAAAATCAACCAAAATAATCATCAAAAAAGTAAAAACTCCGAAAAAATATATTGCTCAATAATTACTATAATAATAATAGTTATAATAATTACATCCATTTGTATAATATTGTGAAACCACCTTTTTTTGTTTATTTGAACATTGTTTTGTTTTTTTTTGTTCATTGCAGCACATACTATGACGATGTTTATGAGAATGTGTCTTACGATGTTCATGACAATGTCTGTGACGATGTTTCAATGGCTGGTGAGACGGCTTAGGTGGTTTGTGTGGGTTGTGTGGGTTGTGTGGTAGCTTATGACATCCAGGTTTTTGCGGTCTACACTGTGATTGACATGGCGCACATGGTCTAGGTTCATCACAACAATTATATTCATAACAATAATTAATTTTTTCAGTACAACATGTATATTGACAACAATCGCAACTTATGTCTGATGAACAGTCGTCTATTTCTTCTCTAAAAAACAAGGGATACATTCTGCTTTGTTAACTAGACAAACTTTAGGTTTATTAACAAAAAGTTTAACAACTGGACATAATTGCATTGTCATTGGTACATAATACGGTTCACATTTTTCTGGTTCTGGTTGAGGAGGACAAGGATAATCATTACAACATTCTGAATCATTTTGACTACTGGTATCAGAATTTGTATCAGGGTTTGTATTTTCAGTTTCTGTATCGGAAGTTGTATCTTCTGGAACAGGTGGTTCTGGTGGGACGTCTGGAGGAGTCTGAGGTGGTCCTTGAGGCGGAGTCTGAGGTGGTCCTTGAGGCGGAGTCTGAGGTGGTACCTGTGGAGGTACGGCTGGTGTTTCGTTATTCATTTATGTTATGTTTACTCACAAGAAAATAAATTTTTAATTTTATATAATTAATTAAAATTAAAATTAAATAAACATAATTATTATTATTCGTCAATTATACAATTTGTAAACATATTTTCTAAAGTTTTATTATTTTTATCATTAGAATAATCGTTTTCGTTATTTATAACTTGTTTTTTCTTAAATGTATCTATAGAATTTATATTTATATCTTCTAATGTATATTCATCTAAATTTATATTTTGATATTTTACAATAGCATTTTTAAAATGTTCTTTATAAAACATTTTTCTTTGATTTGATTGGTTCTTATAAACTGAAAAATTGTCATTTAAATCTACAATTAAAGGATTTCTTTCAGTATGTTCTTTTCTAAATATTCTACCAATAATTTGTTCTAATTTTCCACTATCATTTTGATTAGAATTTTTTAAATGTCCTATAAATTTCTTCGGTGTTGTTAATATTAATGTATCTAAATCTTTTTCTGATACACCTTCTCCAAACGCACTATACGTAGCAAGAATTAATTGACACGCTTTACTTTTATTTAAATCATTAATTTTCATAGAACCTAAAAATAATCCATATGAAAAAGAAACAGAAGAATCTTCATCTAATATTTTTTTTAAATTAATTAAATGATTTCGTCTATCTGAAAGTACAAGTATTTTTCTATTTTCTTTAATAAATTCTTTAACTAATTCTAATATTAATTTATTTCTTTTTGGTAATTCTATTAAATTATTGATCATACTTGTAAATTGTATTTGTGTATTACCTGTAAATTTATTAACTGTAGTTATTTCTTTATATTCATTTGTATCTATTTTAATTAACTGTAATATTGGATCTTTTCCTTTACGTTTTTTATTTTGTGATTGATAAACAATATTTCCTATATGATATTTAAATACATATTCACACCCATCGCTTCTTTGTGGTGTAGCAGATAAACCAATTGTATATTTACAGGTTAATTTAAAAAGAATTTTTGAAAAAACTTTAGACGATGTATTATGAATTTCATCTAAAATTACAGCACCATGATCTTCAAATAATGTGTCAGGATAATCTATTTTAGCTAAGCTTTGTAGCATTGCTATAACAATATCACATCCTTCTGTTTTTACATTATTTTGTCCTTGTATAAATCCAATTTTAGCATTTGGTAAAAATTGTCTAATTTCATTTTCCCATTGTTTCATTAATGGAATCTTATTTACTACAACTATCGTTTTCATTTTTAATTGTGAAAGAACATATAAAGAAGTAATAGTCTTACCTAATCCTGTACTTAAAGATAAAATTCCACCTGACGTTTTATTAAGCAATTCGTCTAATAATATATTAGCTGCAAATTTTTGATTTTCATATAATTCACCTTTAAATTGAATATCGCATTCCATCTTCTTACCATTATAATTATTTAAAATTTTTTTAGGCATTCCAAATTTTTCTATTCCATACATTTTTGGTATATACAATTTGTTTTTAGTTTCTATATAAATAGGAAATGTAATATCTCTATCATTATATGTATTATATTTTTCGTTTTTAAGTGGTCTTGCCGTTAAATCCTTTTTTATATTTATTAATTCATCTATTGTAAAATCATCTTTTCTTATTACATAACCTTTTTTTGATAAATAACAATTTCCCATCTTTTTTTTTAAATCATCGTCAAGTTGTTCTTCGTTTTTTAAATCAAATATTTTTAATAATTCTTGTTCTTTTTTATTCATTAATTATAATATTTATATATTATTGTTCAATTTTTTATCAATACATTTGAACGCAAAATTATGTTTAAAAATTAAAAAAACTGAATTATAATTTTATTTAAAGATAAAATAAATTAATAAGAAAATGAGATTTATTCCTTTTTTAATGGCCTTTCTTTCAAGCAGCTTTGTAGCTGGTCTTGGACTAAACGAGATCGAAAATGAAATTCGCAATCTTCAAAACGACGACGCAGTTGTTAATTTTGTTGTTGCAAACCGTCAAGCTGTTGAAGATAATCTTTCCAAGTTGGATGATTCTACTCGTAGAAAGGTAGAAGATACGTTGGTTAGAGTTGCGAGAACTACTTCAACTCTTCCAACCCCAACTTCTACACAGGTTCCTGGGTCAGACGATTCTGTTTCAAGTGCAAGCACTGATACTGACATCCCACTGCCAGTATATATTATGCTTATTTTTACCATGAATTTTCTGCTTTAATTAGAGAATTCGTAATTATGAAATTATTCCAATAAAAATAAAAATAACCAAAAAAATTTTAAAGAGCACCTTTTATAGGTGCTTTTTTTATTCGATTTCTTTCAAGTTTTTAATATTCCTATTTTTTGGTACAATGTATTTGTATCCAAGAAAATTAAAAATTTCTTTTTCAGTTTTTAACTCCAGTTTTGGTTTATTTTGAGTTGGTACAATTCCATATTCATTTAATTTATAACCAATTTCAGATGCTTTTTTTCTTAATTCTATATTAATATCAAAATCGCCTGTAAAATATAATAATGCAAAAGGATATTCTTCAAATGTTGTAATTAAAATATCAATTCTTCTAAATGGTGTCTTTTTATTTAATTTGCATATACCCATATATTTCTTTTTTCCTTTTGCAAAATCTGCAACTAAATAGTTTGATTCTTTTAATTTTTCAATTACTTTGCCAAATGTTTTACTTTTTTTCGATTCCTTTGTAGTCATCAATATATCTATATCACCAACTTCACTTTTTTGTCTTCTATAACTACCTACCCCTTTTATAATTAAATCTGTATCTATTCCTTTTATTAAATTCTTTATTTTTTTTAAATGTTTATCAATTTCAACTTTCGGAATTTTTAATTGAATATCATAATAATATTTTAATCCACCTTTCTGCGTTTCGTTTAATATATCAGGATTTTTATCTACTTCATTTTTCAATTGTTCTATACTTTTAATATTATATATGTTTATTAATTCCTCAGCTTTTGAAATACCTATTCCGTATATTTTTAATAATTCTTCATAAACACTTATGTCTTTGATTTCACGGGCCTTTTCGGCAGCTTTTAACTTTCCAGTTTTTAAAATTTCTTCTATTTTGGTTCTTATCTTTGAACCAATGCCTTGTATATTTTTTATGTCGTTAATATTAGATATAATTTCTAAAGCTTTTAATTGTTCAATTACTTTATTATATGCCCTTACTTTAAAAAAGTTTTTTGCAATTAATTCTTTGTTACTTAAAATTTCCAACTCCTTAATAATTATATCTCTTTTATTTTCGCCATATTTATTGTTGTTCATATTATCATATTTATTTATAATAATATAATTTTTCAATTTAATTTTAAATACTTCCATAAAAATCATTTAATGAATATCCAGAAACCTTTGTCATATCGTATTTTCTAATTGGATAACATCCTTGTTCAGGTACAGCTTCTGGAGCAGGAACTGCAGCTTCTGGTGTTGGAGCAGGCGCGGCTTCTTGAATTGGAGCAGCAGGCGCTGGTGGAGCTTCTGGAACATTAAGAACAGTTACATCAGGTTTAACAAGAACTGCCTCTCCCTTTTCGTTAGCAACCATAGCTGGTGCAACAACAACAGATGGCATTTGAACAGTTTGTTTTCCTTCAGGTGTTTGTACAACAGTTGGTTGAATAACAACAGTTTCTTGTTCAGCAGTTACACTGTCTACAACTTGTGGTTTTTCCATTTGATTTTCAAGAACAGCAGCAGATGTATTTAATGCAACTTCCTTTGATGGTGCAACTGGTTGACCTGCATTATCAACATTTTCCATAAATTCCCATAATGCTTTTTTATTAATATAATTCATTGTAATTAAAAATGAAATGGCTATTAATAATGATGTGGCTGGTGTAAATTGGGCTGTCCAGAGAATTAATGCAAAGAAGAATAGTTTGAAATATTGATTTTCAAATAAATCTAATACAACCTTTGGTGGTTTTGGTGCTACATATGCTGCATATAGTATTAATACTAAATGAAGAGCACCTTTTACAAAGGATGGCTTCTTTAACACAGGAGTCATAATATTTTCAATTGTTCTGTCTAATTCACGAATGTTTTCCATTTTGAACTTTTTATAATATATTATAATAAAAAAATTTTTGATATAATATTTAATAATATTTTACTTGCGTTTTGGTGAAGGAGATTTTGCCTTTGACTTGCGTTTAGTTTTACGCTTAGGTGAAGTGGGTTTACTTTTAGGAGAAGGCGATTTTGTTTTACGTTTAGGTGATGGTGACTTTGCCTTTGACTTACGTTTAGTTTTACGTTTAGGAGAAACTGTTTTACGCTTTGGGGAAGAGGTTTTACGTTTAGGTGATGGTGACTTTCCCTTTGACTTGCGTTTAGTTTTACGTTTAGGAGAAACTGTTTTACGCTTTGGCGATTTTGTTTTACGTTTAGGTGATGGTGACTTTGCCTTTGACTTGCGTTTAGTTTTACGTTTAGGAGAAACTGTTTTACGCTTTGGTGAAGAGGTTTTACGTTTAGGTGATGGTGACTTTGCCTTTGACTTGCGTTTAGTTTTACGTTTAGGAGATACTGTTTTACGCTTTGGGGAAGGTGCCTTTGCCTTTGACTTGCGTTTAGTTTTACGTTTAGGTTTTATAATAATTGGTTCAGACTCTAAATCTCCAGAAACATCAGTTAGGTCAATTAATTCCGTAGGTTCTGTAGGTTCTGTAAGTTCTGTAGGTTCTGTAGGTTCTGTAGGTTCTGTAGGTTCTGTAGGTTCTGTAGGTTCTGTAGGTTTTGGTGATTCTATAAATTCTGGTTCTGCTGGTTCAACTGGTGTTTGTATTTCGCTTGGTGTAGAAATTTGAGAACCAATTGACGATTCTGTATTTGTTCCAAATAATGCTTCAGATGTTAAACTACTTGGCGTAGAAGGTGACACGGCTTCAATAGGGCTTGTAGGTGTTGATGGTTGGACAGGTGTTACTGAAGAAGATTCTATTACTGGTTCAATTAAAGAATCTGTTTCAAATTCATTTTCCATCTTTAATTTTTCTAATTTTTTAACTAATTCTTGTGTAAATTTTTTATCATCATATTCTGTTTTATCTATTTCTGAAGAATTTACACTTGGAATATCTGAAAATACCGGTGATGATATTTTTGTACTTTCGTTGCTACTCATTATTATATTTTATAATGAAAAAAATATTTTGTTATTAATTAATTGTTTGAAAAAATGAATTTTTAATGTTTATAATATAATTTATTAAATACAATGGGTGTTTTGGAATTAGAAGAATTAATACCAAGACAACAAAATAGAAAAACTGTTTATGAAACTTTTTTTAAATTATTCAACTCAAATATTATGTTAGATTTTATTAAAAATAACAATTTAAAAGACCATAATCATGAAGAATTAATGAAATTAATTTTAAATTTAGAAAGAGGTATTTTCAATGCATCCCTAAAATATTATTATAATTCTTCTTATGTTGATACAACATGGAATGAAATGTTTAAAACTGTTTATATAAATAAAGCTCTAACCATGTATTTAAATTTAAATCCAAATGGTAAATTACAAAATACAAATTTATTATTAAAATTTCTAAAAGGTAATATATCAGAATTTGATATATGTAAGTTAGATGCTAAAAATTTATTTCCTGAAAAATGGAACGAAAATTTAGAAAAATGTGGTTTAATAGAAAACAATGTAGAATTTCAAAAAAATATTCCATTAGAAGAAAGACCTGATGGTATTTTAAAATGTGGTAGATGTAAAAGTTGGAAAACAGAATATACTGAGCGCCAAACCAGGTCAGCAGATGAGCCGACTTCAAAATTTTGTTATTGTCATAATTGTGGCAATAGATGGCGTTTCTGTTAATTTATTAACGTGAAAAATCTTGAAATATTTTAAAAAATTTATCATTTAATAGAATTATTTAAAAATTGAAAATAATTATATAAATTAATCATTAAGAATTAAAATGTTTATAGGTAATTGGAATTGTAAATTCAATTATAAAAAAGGAAATATTGTATATATGCCTCATCATAAACAATATTATATTTGTATGTCTGATCATTCATCCAGTGAAATTAGTTACATTACACCATTAAGTTATAACAATATTTGGTTGCAAATTGATTCGATCTTTTTAAATAATTATTTATTAACAACATCCACTTCTGGTATATTATTTGAATTTGCTGCTGAGAATTATAAACCAATCTATAAATCAAACGATGAAAGCGAAGATTATCTACCAAATTCTCAAATTGAAATCAATTTAGTTTTACCAAAAGAAAATATGTTGAATAAACTATCAAATACTATTAAAAACAAAAGAAATTATAAATTAAAAAGAAAATTAGATGATATAGAATCTAAAGTTCATGAATATAAGAAAAAAAAGACAACTAATGATGTTAAAGAGCTAAGAGATAAACTTTTATTATTAAAATTAGACATTCCTACTAAAAGTTTCTTATTAGATAAATATGAAAGTATTCAATCAAGTTCTGGATCAGATTATTCTAAAGGAATGAATTGGTTGAATACTATAAATAATATTCCACATGGAAAATTTAAACAATTTAATATTAATAAAGATGATCCACAAGAAATTAAAGAATTTTTTATAAAAGCAAAAGAAAAATTAGATAGTCAAATTTTAGGATTAGATGATGTAAAACAAGAAATTTTAGAATTCATTGCTCGTAAAATATCAAATCCTAAAAGTAAAGGGCATGTTCTAGCATTATGTGGTCCAGCTGGTGTTGGAAAAAGTAAAATTAGTAAATGTTTAGCAGATGTATTAGATTTACCCTTTTTTCAAATTAATTGTGGAGGATTAAATGATTCTGCTGTACTTGTAGGACATAGTGAAACTTATGTTGGTGCTAAACCTGGAAAAATTGTTGAAATTTTACAAAAATCAGAATATATGAACCCTATTATTTATTTAGACGAAATTGATAAACTTGGACATAAAAGTCGTGAAATTAATGGTATATTAACTCACTTATTAGATGAAGAACAAAATAATCAGTTTCAAGATAATTATCTTTCAAATGTTAATTTAAATTTATCCAAAGTATTTTTTATTATTTCATTTAATGATATATCGAAAGTTGACTCTATTGTATCTGACAGAATGAAAGTTATTTATATTAAACCACCAAAATTAGAAGACAAAGTGGAAATTTTACAAAATAAAATGTTACCAGAAATAATTAAAAATATAAATATAAAAGAACATATTGAAATATCACGAGAAACTATAGAATATGTTATTTTAAATAAATGTACAAACGAAGAAGGTGTAAGAAATTTAAAGAAAACATTTGAAAAAATTCTATATAAATTTAATTATGATCTACTTGTACAAAACGAATCTTTAAAATTAGTTAAAATGGAAATCTTTAATAACAATATTATTTATAAAATAACACGACCATATATAGATTTAGTGTTGGAAAATATAAATGTTGATAATTCATTTTTATCAATGTATGTTTAAAAAATCTTTTTTATATTTATAAGTTGTTTACTATTCCTATAAATAGATTTTGTAATATATATAAAAAAAGCTATCATTATTAAAAATAATCCAATATATTTATATCTTTGATCTTTTGTAAAAATATACTTAAAATGCTGTATCCATGTAATGTTTTTGTCTTTGTCAAAAAAATCTATTGTAACTCCTAATATACTTTTTGAAATATTTTCATTAATTAAAGATATTCCTCGTTTCACTTGAAATTTATTTTCTGAAACAATGACTACTTGTTCTATTTTACCGCTTTCATTTGGTATTAACTCGTTTTTTATAATAGAACTTTTGGCTTGTTGTAATATAGGTACACTACTTTGTAAATTAATTATATCACTCATTATTCTTATTACTTATTATTTAACAATAAAAATAATATTTAATTTTAATTAAATTAAGTCAAGACATTAAACTATAGACTGCATTTGAATAGGTGTTTCTTGTTCATTGTCATTGTCATTGTCATTATGTTCTGAAGTGTCTTTCAAATTGTGAATTGTAATCTTATTTAAATCATATGAAACTTCCTTATTTTCTGTTACATTGTAAACTTCATTATGATATTGATTTTGTGGTGTAAAATTATCACCGTGTATATTTTTTAGAAAACTTTGTAAATAAGTTAATTTATGTCCAAAATCTCTAATAGTTGTATTTACTTTTAAAATTATTATATCTAACTGAGAAGCTATATTGGGATCTGATTGATAAGTGAATTTTAAATTAACTATGCCTGTTCTAGCTAACTCCATCTCTGATAATATTAAATGCATATTTTCACACGTTTTTAAATATTCATCCGTATAAGAATTTTCTTTTGTCATGAATTTTGAATTTATAAAATAATTTAATGTATCTATACATTCTGTTATTATACTGTTTATTTCAAATACAGCTTGTTTTCTAGAATCACTTGTTAAGAATCTCTTAAGTGGTTGATATAAACTCTCATTTTCTAAAGCTATTATACCATCGTAACTACGACAGATTCTTCCATTTTTTTGAATTTTGCTTAAAATTTTTAGATTTACTAATAATTTGTCAGGTATCATTATCAATATAATATATTATAAGAAATTACTTTTTATTAAAAAATTGAACTTTATTTAATTAATATTAAATTTAATGTTATCAAAAGAAGAATTAACAAATAATATATCTAACTTGAAAAAAGAAGTACAGAATTTAATTGATTATAAAAAAAATAATTTAAAAAATTTGTCAAAAGAAGATATTGAAGATATAAATAATAAAAAAACTAAATATATTGAAGATATATCTAATTACACAAGTTTATTAAAAGATATCGTTAAAAAAGAAAAAGAAAAGAATTCTCTAATAAATAATATAAAAAAAGCACAAAATGCCAATGATTCTTTTAATTATTATATTGCGAAGAGATATGGTAAGATCGAAGAATTAGAAAAACTCAAAGAAAATAAGGAAATAAGAGAAAATGTTAGACAAGAATATTTATATTATTTAACACTTGAAGAAAATTTTTATAAATTAGATTGTCCAGATTTACCAGGTATTTTATTTTTACATCAAGATATATTAAATAATTATGGATTATGTCCATTTATTATAAATGACCTAGATTTAATTAATATTGATGAACTTAATTTGGAACAAGAAACAAAAAATATAAAAGAAAATAGAAAAAAATGGTTAGAAAATACACATGACAAAGGAACTATCTACTATAATTTGTTTGATAATATTTTTATGGAAAAAGAAACAAATGATTTTAATCTTTCATTAAATAAATTAGACAAAAATATAGAAAATATAATTGAAAATTTTTTAACAAATTCGCAATATAAAATTTATAAAGATTCTTTATTAATAATTGATGAATACAATAATTGTAATATTAAAACCAAAAAAATAAAAGAAAAATACAAATTATTAATTCATAATTTATCTATATTATATTCTGAAACAAATTTGCCAATTGATAAATTCTTGGAACTAAAATATTCTTTAAGTTTACCAATTAATTTAATTCCGGGTTCTAAAGATGAATTTAAAAATGAATCTAAAAACAACGATTTATTTATAATAAAAAACTTTGAAGAAGATTTATTAGATTACCAAGCTTGTCTTGAAAAAATAAATCAAAAAGTAAAATATATATCTAATATTAAAAAAAATTTAAAACAAGATTTTCATGATTTTTTAATGAAGAAATCAAATTTTTCTACTACTAAAAAGAAAGTCAAAACTGTACAAGAAGGCAAGTATTTTAAAAATTGGTCTAATCTTACTATTGATGAAAAATACGAAAGGTTAGAATCTTTTTCTAATCATTATACAATCAAATTTTTAGAAGAAAATTCCGAAATAGAATTATCAAATGAAATTATTTTAGATCAATTAATAAAATTATTAAAAGAAAATTTAGACAATAAAAATTTAAATTGTAAAGATTTATCATGGAAAAGTAATAAAGGATTTATAGAAAAAATTAAAATTCTAAAATTTAATCATGATAATGGTTTATTTTATTTAGAAAAAGAAGTTAAACCCCCAACACCAAATAATAAAGAATCAAATTTACAAAAATCTTTGTCTAAAAAAACTATATTAAATAAAGTTAATGAAAAAACGATTAACGAGGAAATGTTGACATTTATTTTAAAACATAATCAAAAGAATGATTCAAATATAACAGAAAATATTGATGAATTTATTGATAAACTCAAATCCAAATTAAAACTAAAAAAAATATCAAAAGATGATAGATCAAATATAATTAATAAATTGGTTGATATGAATGATATTATAAAAAATCATCCTTCTATTTAATTAATTTGTTCATTTTATAAAATTAAGTTAATGTCTATTTTAAAGTATATTTAAAATGGGTGCTATTTTTTTTGTTATATATGATACAAAGAATCCTCCTAAAAATATAAATTTATTTACACAATTTACAAAGTCAAAACACAGAGGGCAAGATTCAACCACAACACTTATAGAATCAACACCGTTGTTATCAAGACTTGATCAAAATTTTATAAAATATAATTTAAGTAAAAGGGAAATTCAAGAATATAAAAATTTTGTATTTTTATCTGGTTATCATAGAATGAATATAAATGATTTATCAATATCAGGAAATCAACCATTTGAAAGTCCATTAATGCATAAAATTCAAGAATATCCTGAATTAAAATCTAAACTTAAAACTTCATTATTATGTAATGGTGAAATTTATAATTATAATGAATTAAAAACGGAAGAAGACTTTACAGATAGAGATTTATCATCAGATTGTGATGTTGAAATTCTTTTGCCAATGTATTATAAATATGGATTAGAGGATATGTTGAAAAAAATTGATGGTGATTATTCATTTGTACTAACTGAAAATTTGAATACATTTGTTTTAAAAAATATCAATATTTTTGCTGTTAGAGATATTTTTGGAACTAAACCATTATATATGATAAAAAATTCAAAGATTTCTTTTTATATGTTTGTATCTGAATTAAAATCTATACCTCCTGAATTTTTAATTGATTCAGATTATATAGTTCAGGAAGTTCCACCAGGTACTTATTGGTCATTTAATAATAGTATAATAAAAAAATCAAATATAGATTTTATAAGATATTCTGATTGGAATTATTATAAAACACTTGATAACTGTAATATAACATCAACTGATCCAGAAACTTTATCTAATGTTTATGCTAATATAAGAGATTTATTAACAAAATCTATAATTAAAAGATATGATTTATCAAATCAACCTGTAGGTGTACTGTTGTCTGGTGGGTTTGATAGTTCTATAATTTTATCAATTTTAATAAATTATTTAGTAAGTATAAATCATGATTTTGTCCAACATCCAATTTATACATTTAGTATAGGCGATACAAACAGTATTGACATTCAAAATACCTTAAAAATAGTAGAATATATTGAAAAGAAACACAATATTGATATAAAACAACATGTTGTAAATGTGTATGATGTAAAACAAAATTATCTAAATATATTAAATGAATTAGTTTCAAAAACTGAAACTTATGATATCAATTCTTTAAAACAAAGTGTTCCATTCGTTTATTTGTTTGATTATATTAAAAAATATACAAATGTAAAAGTTCTTTTAAGTGGCGAAGGATTAGATGAATTATGTGGATATCCAAAATTATTTAAAAAAACAGACTCTTATTATCAAAAAAAAAGTGTTAAATTAATTAAATATCTTAGTAAATTTAATTTGGCACGAATTGATAAATTAGCTGGACATTATGGGTTAGAAGTTAGATATCCCTTTTTAAATAGAGATTTTGTTGAATATATCTTACAAATTCATCCTAAATTAAAAAGACCTCAAATTTATAATTATTCAAGAAAAACTATAGAAAAATATATTGTACGAAAAGCTTTTGATACTGAAAATAAGTATTTAAATAATGATACATTATGGAAACCATTACAATCAACAAGTAAATCAATTAAATATATACATTCAAATGAATATACAAATGTATTTGATAACATGTATACTGATATATTTTTCAATAATTTTATTCAAATTTCTCAAAATATTAATAAACCAAAAACCAAAGAAGAAATGCATTTTCAAATTATTTATAATAAAACATTTCCCTTTACATCCGATTTATTACCAGTTTATTATAAAGATTTATTTGATAATTAGTTTAATTTGTTTTTAAAATTTATTTATATATAACAATAAATAAATGGATACTATTAGTGATATATTAAGTGCTTTTTTTGTTAATACAAACGTATCTAAACAAAGTATTAAAAAAAAATCAAGAGTTAAAAAAGTTGATAAAGAAACTCAAATAGATTCTATTTTAGAAGAGCCAATCACCGAATTAATTACTGAACCAGTTATTGACGTAGTGACGGAAATCCCAGTTATTGACGTAGTGACGGAAATCCCAGTTATTGACGTAGTGACGGAAATCCCAGTTATTGACGTAGTGACGGA
>Ga0172372_10000520_pt1 | contig 58992 bp, 49 predicted proteins | sample LakKiv5m_2_FD_114544 | JGI IMG/M metagenome (GOLD analysis project Ga0172372, IMG submission 114544) | Freshwater microbial communities from Kabuno Bay, South-Kivu, Congo - kab_092012_9.5m | ecosystem: Environmental > Aquatic > Freshwater > Lake | place: Democratic Republic of the Congo...
CGCAGCGAACCACGCAGCCTTGGCCACCAAGAGCGCTGCCAGCACCAGGACCGGGTGTGCGAGCGCACGCGAACCCCACCGGACCGCCATCCAGAGGAACGACGCGAGCAGCAAGCTGCAGGCGAGCCCTGCGGCGAGGTTCGAGTCGGTGGCCCAGCGGACGAGAATGCCGGTCAGCTGCATCGCGGAGCCCCCGACGCTGAGCGCGAGCCCGCCGATGCTCATCCACAGGAGCGGGGAAGGCAGAGCGGCTGCGAGAGTTCCGAACTCACGTCCGAGCTCACGCGGAGCGCCGAGCCGTCGGCTGGCGACGAGCCAGGCTTCGTCGGCACTCAAGCCTGTGGCCAAGAGCTCCGCATGTTGTGCACGGAGGTGGTCTTCGAGTTCGTCCAGCTCGCCTGCACCGAGGCCGACCTGCGCCAGTTCGGCTCTTCCCGCTGCCACGGCCGCGTTCAGGTCGAAGGCAGCGGGCGCAGCAGACGTTCGAGGGTCGAGTTCACGAGGTTCCATTGCTTCTTCTCCTCTTCCAGCGCGCGGCGTCCGGCCGGCGTGATGCGGTAGTAGCGACGCCGGCGGCCCTCGTCGGACTCGCCCCAGCGTGAGCGCACGAGGCCGCGCTCCTCCATGCGGCGCAGGACCGGATAGAGCATGCCGTCGGTCCAGGCGAGCTCCTCGTCCGAAGCGCGCCGCACCTCGGAGAGGATCGCGTAGCCGTAGCTCTCGCCCCGCGCGAGGATCGTGAGCACGATCGGCTGGGCCGAGGCGGCGACGAGGTCCTTCTTGAGCATGGGTGCTATGCATAGCACTGCTATGTATAGGGTGTCAAGGGGCGCGACGGGGTCTCGGCCTGTCGCGCGCGGCGCGGGGGCCCGCGCGGGCGGGGAGGACTTCGCCGAGGACTTCGCGGCCTCCGTCCTCCGCGCTTCCACTTGTCGAGGAACCGAGGGCGCTGCATCGTGTAGGCGATGTCCCCGCGCTCCTGCCTCGCTTGCCTGCTCGCGCTCGTCGGGCTCCTCGGGGCCTGTGCGGGACGCGCGGAGCGGAACGCGGCGCGCTCGCGCTGGATCGGCACGCTCACCACCCCGCTCGGGCCGCTGCAGTTCGGTCTCGAGCTCGCCGAGGTCCACGGGAGCCCCGTCCGGCTGTGGAGCGGCGGGAACGCCTCGCAATGCGGAACCTTCGAGCGCCAGTCCGGGCGCCAGGGCGTCGCGCTCGACGCCGGCGGTCGCCTCGAGCTCGGCGCGCTCGGTCCTTCCGGCGCCGTGACGGGGGATTGGCGGCGCGACGGAGCTGCGCCGATCCCGCTCGTGCTCGCGCGCGCTCCTCTCTCCGCGGTCAGTCTCGCTTCACCGCCGCTCACGAGCTCGACCGCGCTCTCGGGCACCTGGCTCCTCACCCTGGAGGGTCACGCCGCAGGAGCGCGCCTCGAGCTCGCGCTCGACTCACCGGCGCCGTTCGCGGAACTCTCGGGTGAACTCGGCCGCTGCGCACTGACCGCCTCCGTGGCACTCGAGCGCCATCACGAACCCGGCCTGAGTGCCGTGCTCGCGCGCGAGACCGTCGCCCTTGGCGGCTTCGACGGCCGCAACGCCTGGCTCCTGCGCGGCGAGCTGGAGGGCGACACGCTCGCGGGCGAGCTCTGGTCGTCGGAACTCGGCACGCTGGCCTGGTCGGCGCGGCGCGAGGTCGCGGCCGCCCGCGGGCGCTGAGCTAGCGGGCCCGGCCTTCGACGACGGCGATCATGTTCTCGAGCGCGAGGCGCGCCTCGGACACGAGCCGGGAGCGTTCGCGCTCGGAGAGGCGCTCGCGGCCCATCGTGCGCTCGTTCATCACGTCGCCGGCGAGGACGCGGTTGATCTCGGGGGCCTGGCCCTTGCGCAGGAGGTCGAGCATCCCGGCGAGGTGCGGCGGGTCGTTGCGGCTCATCGTGGCGCAGCCGCAGCCGCCGAGGGTGGAGCCCGGGATCTCGGCGAGGTGCACGACCTCGAGGCCGCGCTGGGTCGCCTCGGCGCGCGCGTTCTTGACGAAGTGGCCCTCGGTTCCGATCGCGAGCTTGGCGCCCTTCGGCGCCTTCTCGAACTCGCTCCAGAGGTAGTTCGTCGAGCCCGAGCCGTCGGCGGCGAGCACGGTCTCGAGCGGCGACTCGGGGTGCACGAGCACGCGGTAGTCGCGCTCTTGCCAGTAGCGGACCATCGCGGGCGTGAAGATCGTGTGCACGCCGCAGGCGGAGCCCCACAGGATCATCTCGGCGCGGTCGAGCGCGGCGAGATCGAGTGTTTCGAGCGCGATCTGTCCGCGGCGCGGGTCGGGCAGCGTGAACACGCGCTCCGGCGTGATGCCGAGCCGGTGGGCGGTGTTGCGGCCGAGGTGCTCGTCGGGGACGAAGAAGACCTTCTTGCCGCTGCGGCGCGCCCAGGCCACGACCTGGTGCGCGTTCGAGCTCGTGCAGGCCGCGCCGCCCGTGCGCCCGGCGAGCGCCTTCAGGCGCCCGCCCGTGTTCATGTAGGCGACCGTCGTCAGCGCCTCGCCATAGCGCTCGACGAGCTGGTCGGCGACCGGCAGCACGAGGAAGTCCTTGGCCAGCATCTCCATCGTGCAGCCGGCCTTCGGGTTCGTGATCCACACGTTCTGGTCGGCGTGCGCGAGGATCGCGATCGCTTCGGCCATGAAGTGCACGGCCGACTCGACGATGACCTTCTTCTCCGGGTGGTTGCGGGCCTGCAGCGCGAGCTGGTAGCTGTCCGCGACGCCGCCGCCGTAGCGCTCGACGATCTTCACGATCTCGCCGCCCATGTAGAAGTGCGCGAGGAGCAGGAGCGAGTCGCCGAAGTGCGCCTGGGCCGGCTTCACGTAGCGATCGAGCCAGCCGAAGAGCGTCGCCGGCTTGCGATCGGGGAGCGCCAGGTACTCCTCGGCGTAGGGCTTGAACTCCTCCTGGTACCAGTCGAGCGGCAGGTCCGTCTGGCAGACGGGGAACTCGGGCTGGAGGTGGAACTTCGCGGTGGCGGTCACGGGCTCAGCCGAGGAACGGGTAGCGCCAGTCCTGCGGCGGCACGAAGGTCTCCTTGAGCGTGCGCGGCGAGACCCAGCGCAGGAGATTCAGGATCGAGCCCGCCTTGTCGTTCGTGCCGGAGAGGCGCGAGCCGCCGAAGGGCTGCTGGCCGACGACGGCGCCGGTCGGCTTGTCGTTGACGTAGAAGTTGCCGGCCGCGAAGCGCAGCGTCTCGGCGGCCGTGCGCAGGGCCGTGCGGTCCTCGCTGAAGATGGCGCCGGTGAGCGCGTACTCGGAGCGCGTCGCGCACTCCTGCAGCGTCTCCTCGTAGCGCGCGTCGTCGTAGACGTGGATCGTCAGCACCGGACCGAAGAGCTCGGTGCACATCGTCTCGTAGGAGGGATCGAGGGCCTCGATCACGGTCGGCTGCACGAAGTACCCGCGGCTGTCGTCGCAGGTGCCGCCCAGGATCACGCCGGCCTTGCCGCGCGCGGCGCGGGCCGCCTCGATGGCCTGCTTCTGCTTCTTGAAGCTCGGAGCGTCGATCACGGCGCCGACGAAGTTCTTGAAATCGCGCACGTCGCCCATCTTGACCTGGGCGAGCTCGGCCTCGAGTCGCGCACGCAGGTCGGGCCAGAGGCTCTTCGGCACGTAGGCGCGGCTCGCGGCCGAGCACTTCTGGCCCTGGTACTCGAAGGCGCCGCGCACGAGTGCGATCGCCAGCGCGCCGCGCTCGGCCGAGGGGTGCGCGAAGACGAAGTCCTTGCCGCCGGTCTCGCCCACGAGGCGCGGGTACTGCTTGTAGCTCCCGATCTGCGCGCCGATCTTGCCCCAGATGTGGTTGAAGACGCCGGTCGAGCCGGTGAAGTGCACGCCAGCGAGGCGCGGATCGCTGACGGCGGGATCGCCGATCTCGGCCCCGCCGCCGGGCAGGAAGTTGATGACGCCCGGAGGCAGGCCGGCGGCCTCCATCAGCTTCATCAGCCAGTAGTTCGAGAGCACCGAGGTAGTGGCCGGCTTCCACACGACCGTGTTGCCCATCAGGGCGGGCGCGCTCGGCAGGTTCCCGGCGATCGAGGTGAAGTTGAAGGGCGTGATCGCGAGCACGTAGCCGTCGAGCGGGCGGTGCTCGAGGCGGTTCCAGACGCCGGGCGGCGACTCCGGTTGTTCCTTCATCAGGCGCTCGGCGAAGTGCACGTTGAAGCGCCAGAAGTCGATCAGCTCGCAGGCCGCGTCGATCTCGGCCTGGTGTGCGGTCTTCGACTGGCCGAGCATGGTCGCGGCGTTGATGCGGTCGCGCCACGGGCCGGCCAGCAGCTCGCCTGCGCGCAGGAAGATCGCGGCGCGCTCCTCCCACGAGAAGCGCTGCCACTCGGCGCGCGCCGCCGTGGCGCACTCGATCGCGCGCGCGACCTCGCTGGCACCGCCGAGGTGCACGCGGGCGAGCACGTGCTGCTTGTCGTGCGGCATCACCACGTCGGCCGTGCGCCCGGTGCGGACTTCCTTGCCGCCGAGCACGAGCGGGATCTCGAGCACCTCGCCGGCCTGACGCGCGAGCTCGGCTTCGAGGGACTTCCTTTCGCGACTGCCCGGCGCGTAGCCGAGCACGGGTTCGTTGCGGGGCGGGGGAGTCTGGAAGATGCCGAGGCTCATCCGGGGATCCTAGCGCGAGTCGAGGCCCGCAACCAAAGGGCGGGCTCGAGTCACACGACGCGGCCGCGTGACCGCTGGAGGCCGGAGGGGACGGCGCGCCCGGCGCGAATGCGCGTCCCGGGCCGGGCTACTCGCCGCCGTAACCGAGGGCGCGCAGCTCGTCGCGCTCCTCGTCGCTGAGGGGCGCGATCGGGATGGCCAGAGGGAAGACCTCGTCCTGCGGATAGCTCTGCGCGAGCAGCGCGCGGTAGCGCTCCTCCGAAGCGCGCCGCAGCTCGGCCTCGCCCGGGTCGCGCTCGAGGTCGACGCCGAGCGTGCGTCCGCCCTCGCGCCACAGGAGCTTCTCGGGCCAGGCCAGCACGTAGCCGCTGCGCGGCATGTGGTAGGAGCCCGTGATCACGCGCGCGGCGGGCAGGGGACCGAGCAGCGAATGGCCGGGCAGGCGCGGGTCGGCCGGCAGACCCGCCGCGGCCAGCACGGTTGGCACGAGGTCGCCGAGGTGCACGACCTCGCTCACGCGCGAGCCCGCGCGCGCGCCGTCCGGCGTGCGCACGATCAGCGGCACGTGCAGGCCTTCCTGCGCGAAGCCGCCGTGGCCCTCGAGCGGTCCGCGCTGGCCCAGGGCCTCACCGTGGTCGCTGGTCACGATCACGAGCGCGTTCTCGAGGAAGCCCTCGTCCGCCAGACGCTCGAACCACTCGGCGAGGCGTGCATCGACGTGACGGATGCCGCCGTCGTAGTAGGCGACCAGCGTGCGCAGCTGGGCCGGCGTCAAGAGACCGTTCGACTCCCACAGCTCCTCGGCCGGAAGGGTCGGCAGAGGCTCGCAGCCTGCGTCGAGGAAGTGGTCTTGATACGGCGCGGGGGAGGGATAGATCACCTCCGTGCCCACGTTCAGGTTCTGGTTGTGGATGTCGTACAGGTGCACGAACAGGAAGGTCGGCTGCGCGTCGTCGAGGCGGCCGAGCTCGAGCTCGAGGTTGCGGCCGGCCTCCTCGACGTCGGCGTGCGGGCGGAAGGAGTCGAAGCCGCGTGCGAAACCGTGGCGCTCGTGGACCCAGCTCGGGTGGTAGAGCCCGACGGTCTGGTAGCCCGCCTGCTTCAGGCGCTCGGCCAGGATCGGAACCTCGGGCGAGAGCGCGAGCTCGTCCTGCACCACGCCGTGCTGCAGCGGGAAGAGACCCGTGAGCATGGTCATGTGCGCGATCAGGGTCCACGCCGCGGGCGTGAAGGCGCGCTCGAAGAGGATCGACTGCGCGGCCAGGCGGTCGAGGAAGGGGCTCGTCTCACGTGGGTAGCCGTAGCAGCCGAGGTGGTCGGCGCGCAGCGTGTCCAGGGAGATCAGGAGCACGTTAGGCCGCTCGGGCCGGGCCTCGCCGCAGGCTGCGAGCAGGGTGGCCAGCAACAGCAGCCGGTGAACAGCGCCTAATCGAGAGGTGGTGCGCGCGCGAGCTTGCTTCCGGGGGTGCACGTTTCCCATGTTACGGTACCTTCCGGACCCCGTCCCCCGAGCCCCTGCGATGATGATGCTCTCTGCTCCGCGTTCCCTGTGCACCCCGCTCGCCCTGCTGGCCGCCCTGGCGCTCGGCGCCTGTGCCAGCGTCAAGCCGACCGGAGGCGCGGCCCCGGGGGCGGGTGCGGAGGGTGGCGACGACGAGGAAGGTGCCGACCTCGCGAAGAAGCTCGAGGTCGGGCGCCTGGAGCTCGAGCTCGCACGCCTCGAGGTCCGTCACGAGCTCGAGGGTGCCGAGCGCGCGGTCGAGTTCGCGCGCCTGGACCTCGAGAAGGCGAAGCGCGAGGAGGAGGTCTTCCGCGCGGCCGAGCGCGCCCTCGAGGTCGACCAGACGCGCCTCGGCCTCGACGCCTCGCAGGGGCGCGCCGACGACGCTGCGGCCGAGCTGGCCGAGCTCGAGGCCATGTACGCCGAGGAGGAGTTCGCCACCAAGACGAAGGAGCTCGTGATCACGCGCAGCCGGCGCGACCTCGAGTTCGCGCGCCGCTCGCTCGAGCTGGCGCGGCGGCGCCAGGTGCTGGAGGACTCGCACGAGCTGCCGAGCAAGGAGCGCGACCTCGCACGCGCCGTGCGCGCGGCCGAGAAGGAGCTGGCCGAGGCCGAGCAGGGCCTCGAACAGAAGCGCCTGCAGACCAAGATCGCCCTCGCCAAGGCGGAGCAGGAGTTCGCCGAGCTCGAGAAGAAGGCCGAGAAGGCCAAGGCGAAGAAGGTGCGTTCGTGAGTGCGCGCGCCGCGGCCACGCTGCTCGTGCTCGCGGGGCTCGCGCGTCCCGCCGCGGCGCAGCGCCTCGACGTGCCGCGCACGCTTCCGCCCGCGGAGGGCCGCGTCGCCCTGGTGCGCGGGCTCGACTGGCTGGTCGCGAACCAGAACGAGGACGGCTCCTGGGCCACGGGCGCGCTCGACGGGATCCTGGAGCTCGGCTTCTCGGTCGAGACGTTCTACTCGTGGCAAGTGGCGGCCAACGGGCTCGCCTGCATGGCGCTGCTGCACTCGCCCGAGACGCCCGCGCGGCTGCGCGCGCTCGAGCGCGGAATCGAGTGGCTCGGCGCGACGCGCGTGCCGCAGCGCGGCAGCGACTGGGACATCGATTTCGTGTGGGCCGGGCTGTACGGCTTCATCGCGGCGACCGAGGTGGCGCGCGATCCGCGCTTCGCGCAGGGCGAGTGGCCGGCGAAGCTGGCCAAGCTCGGGCAGCACTACCTCACGATCCTCGAGGAGAACCAGGCGCCGGCCGGCGGCTGGGGCTACTACGACGATCCGACCTACTCGCGCCGTCCCAAGTGGGCCACCAGCTTCTCGACCGCGACCGTGATCCCGGCCCTGCGCGAGGGCGAGACGCTCGGCTGGGTGAGCGACAAGCGCCTGCGCGCGCGCGCCGTCGAGTACGTCAAGAAGTGCGCCCTGCCGAACGGCGCCTACTCGTACGACCTCGCGCCGACGCCCTGGCTCGGGGGCGACAGCATCAACCAGGTGCAGGGCTCGCTCTCGCGCATCCAGGTCTGCAACTGGGCGCTCTTCTCGGTCGGCGAACCGAAGATCACGCCGGACCGTCTGCGCGAGGGCCTGGAGCAGTTCTTCGAGCACCACCGCTTCCTGGACGTGGCCTACATGGATCCCGTCCCGCACGAAGCCTATTACTTCAACTCGGGCTACTTCTACCTGTTCGGGCACTACTACGCGGCCAAGGTGATCGAGCTCCTGCCCGAGGCGGAGCGCGAGGGCTGGCACGCGCGTCTACGGCCGCACCTCGTCAAGGTGATGCGCAAGGAGGGCTGGAGCTCGGACTTCCTGACGAGTGCGTACATGCAGGTGGCGGGGACCGCGTACTCGGTTCTGGCCCTGGATGCGGGACTTCCGCCCGAGCCCGAACCGGTCGAGCAGATCAAGCGTTGAGGAGTTCCGCGCGATGACCGCCTACCTGCTGCTGCGCAAGGCGCTCGATGCCCGGCTGGCGCCCGGTGCCCTGCAGTTCCTGAAGTCGGCCACGGCCGAGATCGCCGACGGGACCTCCCAGGCGCGCTTCTGCGCGTTGATTTCGCTGGCCTCGCGCCATGCACGCCGCAGGCCCCTCGCTCCCGTGGCCAGCGAGCTCGAGGCCGCCGCGCGGCTCTTGCCGGGCTGGACGCCGGAGCGCTGGAACCTGCTCGAGACCCTGCGCGTCGTGCTCGTGCTGTCCCGCAACGATCTCGGCAGTGACGGCCTCGTCCTGGCGCTCGAGGAGGCCTTCCGCTACGCCGACGAGGGCGAACTGTGTGCCCTGTACCGTTCCCTCGCGCTGCTGCCCGGCGGCGAGCGCTTCGTCTGGCGTGCGGGTGAGGGCTGCCGCTCGAACATGCGCAGCGTGTTCGAGGCGGCCGCGCTCGACACGCCCTATCCCGTGCGGCACTTCGACGCGCTGGCCTGGAACCAGTGCGTGATCAAGGCCCTGTTCGTCGGCGCGCCGCTGTGGCGCCTGCACGGCCTCGACGAGCGGCTCTCACCCGAGCTGACGCGCATGGCTCTCGACCTCGCCGACGAGCGTCGCAGCGCGGGCCGACCGATACCGCACGAGCTGTGGCTGTGCCTCGGCCCGTCGGCCGGCGCGCGCGGACTCGACGCGCTCGAGCGCGAACTCCTGGCGAGCAACCCGCACGTGGCCGGGCGCTGCGGCGCGGTGCTGGCCTTCGCGCGTGCCGGTGACACCGGCCGCCTCGCACGCCTCGAGGCCGAGGAGACCGATGCGCGCGTGCGCGCGCTCCTGGCCCGCGCACGCGCCGGCGAGACCGCGGCCGCGACCTTCCGCCACATCGAGCCCTGACGAGCGAGCTTCCATGCGCTTCTTCGACCCGCATCTGCACATGACCAGCCGCACGACGGACGACCTCGAGCGTCTGGCGGCGGCCGGTGTGCGCGCCCTGATCGAGCCGGCCTTCTGGGTCGGCCAGCCGCGCACCTCGCTGGGCTCCTACATCGACTACTTCGCCAGCCTGACGGGCTGGGAGCGCTTCCGCGCGGCCCAGTTCGGCATCACCCACTACTGCGCGATCGGGCTGAACTCGAAGGAGGCCAACAACGAGGCCCTGGCGCGCGAGGTGCTGGAGATCCTGCCGCGCTTCGTGCTGAAGGAGGGCGTCGTCGCGGTGGGCGAGATCGGCTTCGACGAGATCACGAAGGCCGAGGAGAAGGCCTACGTGGCGCAGGTCGAGCTCGCGCGCGAGCACGACATGGTCGTGATGGTGCACTCGCCGCACCGCGACAAGAAGCGCGGCATCCGGCGCTCGCTCGACATCGCGAAGGAACTCTCCTTCCCGATGGAGAAGCTCGTCATCGACCACAACAACGAGGAGACGGTGCAGATGACGCTGGAGGCCGGCGCCTGGGCGGCCTTCACCATCTACCCGCACACGAAGATGGGCTCCGAGCGCATGGCCGAGATCGTGCGCCGCTACGGCCCGAACCGCATCATCGTCGACAGCTCGGCCGACTGGGGCATCTCCGATCCGCTCTCCGTGCCGCGCACGGCCAAGGTGATGCTCGAGCGCGGCCTCGCGCCCGACGCGATCGAGAAGGTCACCTGGCAGAACGCACTCGACGCCTACGCGCAGTCGGGCCAGATCGACGTCGAGGCGCTGCTCGCGAAGCCCGAGATCGACCAGCGTCAGCTGTTCGGCGAGAACTCGGTGCTGCGCGGCCAGGATCCGCGCATCGACGCGCCGGTGCCGAACTGAAAGGCAACGGGCGCACGGAGACGCTCCGCGGCCGTCCGGGCCCGGGCGGAAGAAGCCCCACGCCTCTTCCGCGCCGGACACCGGACGACCGAGGAACCGCCCACGCGCAGGTGGACGGCGCGCGACCCCGCCCGGGAGGAGCGGGGCCGCGCAGCGGGATCAGCGGAAGTCGACCGTGAAGCGGTTCGACACGTAGGCGATCTGCGCCGTGCCCGGCGTGAAGACCACGTACGCGAAGTACAGCTTGTCGGGGTAGCTCGAGCCGCCGAAGGCCTGCTGGAACTGGGCCGCCGTCAGCAGCGCCGACGCATCCGAGTTTCCATCGAGGTTGCCCTTGAAGCCCGGCGCCGCACCCGTGCGGACGAAGGGCAGCCAGGCCTGGGTCAGGGAGTCGAAACCGATCGGGATCGTCTGGCCCTGGACGGTGAAGCTGCCGTCCGTCGCGCTGAGCAGCGTGACGTAGGAGGCACCGGCCAGGTTGAGGAGCGGATCGGGAATCGAGATCGTCAGCGCGAGCTCGTCGGCACCGAGCTCGGTGCCCGAGGTGACGCCCATCTTCGCCAGCGGACCGCCGAGACCGTCGGTGACCGCCAGCGAGGCCGCGTCACCGCCGCTCAGTCCCTGCAGCACGAGGTAGCCGTTGGTCTCGAGGGCCTCGAACAGGGTCGCCTTGTCGTTGATGACGTGCACGACGTCGTGCATGTCGGCCGTGGTGATGTCGGTGAAGTCGGCCGCCGCGAGCGTGATCGTCTCGCTCTGGCCGGCCTCGTTCATCACGCTGAAGCTGTCGCCATCGATCAGGCCGACGGCTTCACCGTGGTCCGGCGCCTCGGCCGCGCCGACCTTGTAGGCCGGCACGCCGAAGGTTCCGCCGGTCGTGTAGTAGACGACGGTCGAGAGGATCTCGGTGCCGCTGACGTGCGACAGGCCGACGGGGACGTGGTGCGCGAGCGCGATGGCCGCGAGGGCGACGAGCGAGCCGGCACCGAGGGTCAGTTGCTTCTTGTTCATGGGTATCTGGAGAGTCGGAATCTTCGATTCGGGATTTGGTTCGAGCGGAAAGGGAGTCACGCCGCGCTGGAGCGGTGCTCTCGCCGGTGCGGAGAAGGCTCCCCGCGGCGACGATCCCGCACGGGCAGCACGTGCTGCGGCAGGAACGCGCCTCGGGCAACGCTCGCACGGAGCGTGCCTTCGGCTGGAGCCATGACGGTCACCGGGACCCGGGTGGAGCTCCGCCCGTCCGGCTGCGCGCGAGGCGCAGGCCAGAGGGAACGGAACGGCCGCAGTTGCGCGCCGCTTCCGCACGAAGGTCCGGTCAGTGACCGGAGACGCGCTCGATGCAGAGCCCCGCACGCGCGGTCACGTGGACCGCGTGTACACGCTCACATCGAGGCGCAGGCGCTGCGTGGCGGCGGCGGCTCGGGGCGCGGCGCCGGAGCAGGCCAGAACGACTCCACGCGCGCGGCGGGAGCGCTGGAAGGAGCCGGCAGCTCGAGGCCGGTCGGGCGCGGCAGCGGCGCCCAGTCGAAGGCCGGACGATGCACGCTCAGGGGGCCGTGCGAGTGCCCGCAACCGCAGGGCGCGACGTACACGGGGCCCTCGTCCTTCTCGCAGCAGGAAGGTTCTTCCGCGCTCGTGCAGGTGCACGAATCGGCGCAGCAATCCGTGCGCGACGGATTCCAGCCGAAGCTCGGCGGCAAGAGCGCGAGCAGCAGGGCGAGTACGAGCGCGATGCGCATCCATCCGAAGGCTACTGGAGGGATTTCAGCTTCGCAACTGGGGAAATCGGCGTAGTACGCGTCAGGGGAAGACGCGCGTCTCGAGTCCGCGCGCACGCAGGCGCGTGGCGAAGTTCTCGAGCCAGTCGGCGGAGAGGCGCGCGAGGCTCGGCGCCTCGGGCTGGTGCGAAGGTCGCGCGAGGCCGTACAGCAGGACGCCGCGCGGGCCGTGCGGGCCGGCCTCGTGCGCGAGAAACTCGAGCAGCGCGGAGAGTTCCTCCTCGGACGGTGGCGCGCCGTCGCGCGCGAACAGACAGGTCTGCACCCAGGTCGGCGCGAGCGCGCAGCTCGTGCGCAGGTTGGCGCGCACGCGCTCCAGGCCCGGAGCCGTGTCGTTGACCGCGCGCATGCCCGCGTCGGTGGCGCGATCGACCTTGAACCACACCTCGCCGCGGCCGCGCGCCAGCTCGCGCAGGCCCTCTTGCACTTCGGGGCGGTGCACGAGGGAGCCGTTCGTGATCAGCACCAGCGCGGTCGAGTCTGCCAGGCCGAGCTCGCGCAGCACGCGTCGCGCGAGCGCGACCGCGGCCGGGAACTCGCGCGCGCTGGTGGGCTCCCCGTTGCCCGAGAAGGCCACGTCGTTCAGGCGCCGCGCGCCCTCGGGGGCGTGGCGCGCGAGCCAGTCGCCATGCACGATCGGCTCGAGCAGCGCACGCAGCTCGCGCTCGAGCAGGACGAGGTCGATCGCGGGCGCCTTGCCGCGCACGAGGCCCGGCACCTGGCAGTACACGCAGCGCCAGTTGCAGGCGTTGTTCGGGTTCAGGTTGATCCCGACCGAGACCCCGCCCGAGCGGCGCGAGACGACCGGATACACGTAGCGCAGGCCGGCCGCGTCGCGGTCGTGGTTCTCGGGCCCGAGGGTCATCGCCGCCACTTTAGCCCGGATCATCCATGAAGCTTCGGCTGCAACGTCGCAACTGCCGGCATCTGCAGGGTTTCCCTCCCTGCGAGGCCTCAACGGCCGGTTCAAGGCCGTCTCCGGTGCTCTCGGTCGTGAACCCCTGCATCTGCAGGCATTCGCGACGTTTCGCTCGAACCCTCATGCATGACCCGGGCTAGAGGAGCCTGCGCCACGGATAGAAATCCGCGCTCGGACCCTGGCTCTCGCCCTGGCGGCGTTGGGACGAACCCCGAGTATTGCAGCGAATACGCGGGGTCCGTCCCGCCTTGCCAGGACGAAAGCCAGGATCCACCCGCGAATCCCTATCCGTGGCGCAGGCTCCTACCGGCGCGGCGGCCGCGGCCGGAGCTCCGCGCCCGAGCGCAGGCGCGCGCCGCGCCCCGCGAGGACCCAGGGGAGCGTGCGCGCCAGGAGCGCGAGGTCGCCCCGCAGCGTCACGCGCTCGAGCGAGCGCAGGTCGAGCGCGAGCTTCTCTGCGTAGCTCTCCGGCTGCGGCTCGGCGTAGCCCTGCGTCAGCTGCGCCAGTCCGGTCAGCCCCGGACGCGTGGCATTGCGGCGGTGGAAGCCGGGCACGTGCGCGCGCGCCCAGGCGTCGATCGCGATCGTCTCCGGACGCGGACCGACGAGGTCCATGTGGCCACCCAGCACGTTCACGAGCTGCGGCAGCTCGTCGAGGTGCGTGCGCCGCAGGAAGCGCCCCAGGGCGCTGGCGCCTTCCTGCTCGGAGCCCGCGCGCAGGGTGCGGAACTTCAGCAGCCGGAAGCTGCGCCCGCGCCAGCCGACGCGCAGCTGGGAGAACAGGACGCCGCGCGGGCCGTGCTCGAGGGCCACGCACGCGGCGATCGGCAGGGCCAGGAGGAGCGCCGCCGGCAGTCCCAACAGGGTCAGTCCGAGCCCGAGCCAGCGCCGTCCGTGGCGGGCGTGGAATCCGCGCGGAGCCAGGGCCTCCCAGGCCGGAGCTTCCGGCGGCGGGCGCCGCGCGTGGCGCGTCCCGTGCGCGCGCAGCGCCGCGGTCAGGTGGGGCAGGACCGGAGCTTCCACGGGGCCAGGATGCGGCTCGGGAGGGCCGAATCAAGTCGCAGCCTCCGCGGCGCGGCGGCGGGGCGACCGCGCCGGTCCGCGGGAAGGGCCGCGCGTCGCCGTCGTCGGAAGGTGCTCCCGCGGAGCGGGCTCGATGCCTAACCTCTGCGCCCGCCCCATGCGCAAGATCGCGGTCATCGGCCTCGGCTACGTGGGCCTCGCCCTCACGCGCGCCCTCGCGCGACGGTTTCCCGACACGCTCGGCTTCGAGCGCGACGCGGAGCGTCTCCGGGAACTGCGCTCGGGGCGCGACCCGACCGGCGCCCTGGCCGGGTGCGGCGAACTCGGCGCGGTGACCCTCAGCGCCGATCCGGCCGCGCTGCGCGGCCGCGACTTCTTCGTGATCGCCGTGCCGACGCCGATCGATGCCGAGCGCCGGCCCGACCTCGCGCTGCTGCGCTCTGCGGCGGAGACGGTCGGGCGCGCGCTCACGCCGGGCGCGATCGTCGTGCTCGAGTCGACCGTCTGGCCGGGCCTGACCGAGGAGGAGCTCGGCCCGGCCCTCGAGCGCGCCTCGGGGCTCGTGCGCGGGCGCGACTTCACGCTCGGTTACTCGCCCGAGCGCATCAACCCCGGCGATCCGGAACACACCCTCGAGCGCGTGGTCAAGGTGATCGCGGCCGAGGACGAGGCCACGCTGGCGGTGCTGGCCGAGGTCTACGGCGCGGTCGTCACGGCCGGGCTCCACCGGGCGCCCTCGATCCGCGTGGCCGAGGCGGCCAAGGTGCTCGAGAACGTGCAGCGCGACCTCAACGTCGCGCTGGTCAACGAGCTCGCCACGATCTGCGGCGAGCTCGGCCTCGAGGCCCACGCGGTGCTGGCCGCGGCGGGGACGAAGTGGAACTTCCTCCCGTTCCGTCCGGGCCTCGTGGGCGGCCACTGCATCGGCGTCGATCCGTACTACCTGGCCGCGCGCGCGCAGCGGGCCGGCGTGGAGCCGCGCATGATCCTGGCCGGGCGCGCGGTGAACGACGGGATGAGCGCGTGGGTCGCGGGGCGCATCCTGGGCGGGCTCGAGCGTCACCTCGGACGCGTGGCCGGCGCGCGCCTTGGCGTGCTCGGTCTCGCCTTCAAGCCCGACGTCGCCGACCCGCGCAACTCGCGCGTGCCCGAGGTGCTGGCCGTGCTCGCGCGCGCCGGCGTCACGCTTTCCGTGCACGACCCGCTGGTCGACGCGCAGCTGTGCGCGCGTCTGTACGGGCTCGAGCTCGGCGACGAGGCCGAGCTCGCCACCTGCGACGCGCTGTTCCTCGCGGTGCCGCACGCGGTGCTGGTGGCGCGCCTCGCACGGCTGGTCGGGGCCCGCACGCGCATCGTGTTCGACCTGGCGGGCCGCCTCGCGCCAGGTAGCCTGCCGCAGGCCGTGGAGCACTGGCGGCCGTGAACGCGGCCCTCGACCCCGCGCGCGCGCTCGCCGCGCGCCCGCGGCGCTGGCTGGTGACGGGCGCGGCGGGCTTCATCGGTTCACATCTCGTCGAGCGCCTCGTGGCCCTCGGACAGGAGGTGGTCGCCCTCGACGACCTTTCCGGCGGCACGCGCGCCAACCTGGCCGCCGCCGCGCGCGCGGCGCGCGGCGCGGGGCGCGTGGAGTTCCTGGTGGGCGACGTGTGCGACGGTGCCTTCGTCACGCGCGCCGCGCAGGGCTGCGAGGTGCTGCTGCACCAGGCCGGGCTCGGTTCGGTGCCGCGCTCGCTACAGGAGCCGGAGCGGAGCTTCGCGGTCAACGCACAGGGCACGTGGAGCGTGCTCGTGGCCGCGCGCGCGGCCGGCGTGCGGCGCGCGGTGCTGGCCTCCTCGTCGAGCGTCTACGGCGATTCCGAGCACTCGCCGCAGCGCGAGGAAGAGCTCGGTCGGCCCCTGTCGCCCTACGCCGCGGCCAAGCGCACGGCCGAGCTCGCCGCCGAGGCCCTGGCGCGCAGCGGGGGACCGGAGGTGGTGGCGCTGCGCTATTTCAACGTCTTCGGGCCGCGTCAGCCGGCCGACGGCCCCTACGCGGCGGTGGTCGTGCGCTGGGCCGCGCGGCTCCTGGCGGGCGAGGCTCCCGAGCTCTTCGGTACCCCCGAGCGTGCGCGCGACTTCACGCCGGTCGCGAGCGTGGTCGAGGCCAACCTGCGCGCGGCGCTCGTGCCGCTCGACGGCGAGCCCTGGCTGGTCGCGAACGTTGGCACCGGCCGCGCCACCACGCTGGGCGAGCTCGCTCACGAGCTCTTCACGGTCGTCGTCCGTCACCGACCCGACGCGCCGCGCGGGTTCGTGCAGCGCCCGGAGCGCGCCGGCGATCGCGCCTCGAGTCGGGCCGACGTCACGCGCCTCCGCGCGCGCCTCGGACTCGTCCCACCCGCGGCACTCGCGCCCCATCTGGCGCAGCTCGTGGCCGCGCTCGTTGACTCTCGTCGAGGCGATCCCTAACACATCAGGACGGCCCCAGCGCCGCACCCGATGCCGAAGAAGCCCATCGCCCGCCTGCGGCACACCCTCGCGCGCCTCTTTTCCTCGCCCGAAGCCCGCCGCCACGCCCTGGTCGGCCCGGCGCACCTCTGGCAGATGAAGCGCGCCTTCCAGATCGATTACCTGCGGCGCATGGGGCTGCGGCCCGAGCACCACCTGCTCGACCTCGGCTGCGGCACGTTGCGCGGCGGGATCCCGCTGATCGAGTACCTCGGTCAGGGGCACTACACGGGCCTCGAGGTGCGCGCCGAGGTGCTCGCCGAGGCGCGCAGCGAGCTCGCCGCCGCCGGGTGCGCCCACAAGGAGCCGCACCTCGTGCACGTGGGTGACCTCGCGGCGCTCGAGCTGCCGACGCGCTTCGAGTTCGTCTGGGCCTTCTCGGTTCTGATCCACATGGACGACGCGACCCTGGCGCAGGCCGTGGGGCTCGTCGCGCGGCACCTCGCGCCCGAGGGGCGCTTCTTCGCCAACGTGCGCCTCGGCGCCGCCCGCGAGGAGCGCTGGGAACGCTTCCCGGTCGTGACGCGTGCGCTCGAGTTCTACCAGGGGCACGGCGCGCGTCACGGCCTCACGGTCGAGGACCTCGGGCCGCTCTCCGAGCTCGGACACCGCTCGGGCGATCCCGAGCAGGACGGCCAGCGCATGCTGCTCTGGCGGCGCGCGTCGGCCTGAGGCGCGATGCAGGACGGCGCGAGCACGGCATCCGGGCGCGCGCGGCCGCGCCTCGCGCTGCTCGGGAGCCGTGGCATTCCGGCGCGCTACGGCGGCTTCGAGACCTTTGCCGAGGAACTCGCCGTGCGCCTCGTCGCGCGCGGTTTCGAGGTCACGGTGTACGGCGAGCGTGCGCCCGGACCGCAGCTCGAATCCTACCGCGGTGTGCGCCTCGTGCACCTCGCGCGCGCGCGCCTCGGACCGCTCGGGACGCTCGCCTTCGACCTGGCTTGCCTGCGGCACGCGCGGGCGCAGCACGAGATCGTCTACATGCTCGGCTACGGAGCCGGGGCCTTCCTCGGTCTGGGGCGGCGCCCCGGCAACGAGGTGTGGGTCAACATGGACGGGCGCGAGTGGCGGCGCGCCAAGTGGAGCCTTCCGGCGCGCCTCTGGCTGCGCGCGATGGAACGCGCCGCGCTGACGCGCGCCGACCGCGTGCTGTTCGATTCGGCGGCCGTGCGCGCGGAGGTCGTGCCGCCGGGCGCGGCGGCGCGCGCGCGCAGCCACGTGATCGCCTACGGGGCCGAGCGCGTGTCCGCACCGGATCCGGGCGTGCTCGACGGGCTCGGCCTCGCGCCGCTCGGCTTCGACCTGTGTCTCGCACGCGTCGAGCCCGAGAACCACGTGCTCGAGATCGTGCGCGCGGCCACGCGCGGAGGTCGGCCCCTGGTCGTCGTGGGCGACATCGAGCGCGCACGCGACTACGGGCGTCGCTGCCGCGCGGCCGCCGGGCCGGCGGTGCGCTTCCTGGGGGCGGTGCACGCCGCGCCGACGCTGGCGAGTCTGCGGCGCGCGGCGCGCGCGGTGCTGCACGGACACTCGGTCGGCGGCACGAATCCGGCCTTGCTCGAGGCCATGGCCGAGGGCGCGCTGGTCCTGGCCCACGACAATCCCTACAACCGCGAGGTACTGGCCGGGCACGGGCTGTACTGGAGGGATGAGGAGGTGCTGGCGCAGGCCCTGCAGGCGCTCGACGGAGTGGGGCCGCAGCGACGCGACGCGCTCGTCTCCGGGGCCCGCGCGCGCATCGCGGCGCACTACACGTGGGAGCACATCGTCGCGGCCTACGTGGCGCTGCTCGAGCCTCGCGCGTCCGTCGAGCGCGCGACGGAGAGCGTGCCCGAACCGCCGGCGGCGCTGCCGGCGCAGGAGCGCGTGCGGGAGCCGCGCACGTGAGCGCGGCGCCGCGCGGGACGCTCGGCGTGCGCGCCCTGCTGGCCTGGACGATCGTGTACCTGCCGCTCGAGGAGTTCCTGCTGAAGTGGGTCCCGGGTGAGACGCTCTACGCGCTGCTGCGGCTCGTGCCCGAGCTCCTGCTGGGCGGCGCGCTCTTCGTGCTCGTCGCCGGGCGCGTGGTGCGCGGCCTCCCCTGGCGTCGCACGCCGCTCGAGCTCCCGCTGGTGGCCTTCCTGCTGCTGGCGCTCGTGTCGCTCGCCTTCTCGGGCGGTGCGTGGCTCGGTGGGCTGGTGAACCTGCGCGTGCTGCTGCGCTACGTCGTGGTGACCTACCTCGTGTGGTTGCTGCGGCCCGAAGAGCGCGAGCGCGCGCGCTGGCTCACGCTGCTCCTGGTGGGCGCGGGCGTGCAGGGACTGCTCGGGCTGCTGCAGGCGGCCCAGGGCGGCGCGGGCGCGTTCTGGTTGCCGCGCTCGGCTGCGCTCGAGCTGGGCGGCTACGCGCGCGACGTGGCCGTGCTCTCGGGTGGCATCGAGCGCGGGGCCGTGCTGGGCACGACCGACCACTCGGTCGCCTTCGCGCTGTTCCTGCTGGTGGCCGCGGCGGTGGCTGCCGGACGGCTCGTGGCCGGGCCCACGCGGCGCGCGGGGGCGCTGCACTTTCTGCTGGCCCTGTGCGCGGGGGGGATCCTGTTCAGCTACGCGCGCTCGTGTCTGATGGGCCTCGTGCTGGTGCTCGGCGTGCTCGCGCTGTGGCAGGGCCGTGCGCCGGCCGTGCGGCGCGCGCTGACGCTGGGCACGGCCCTCGCTCCGCTCGCACTGGCGGTGCTGCTGTTCCTGCCGGCCCTGCCGCGCACGGGGTTCGCGAAGGAGAAGGAGACCGCGGTCTCACCGCTCGAGTCGCTGACGGCGGTGTTCCAGCCGGAGTACCTCGAGGCCGCGCGCTCGGCACGTCTGTGGGTGCTGGTCGATGTCGGCGGGGCCATCGTGCGCGAGACGGGCTGGATCGGGCTCGGGCCGGACGCCGAGCACGTGCGCGCGGAACTCCTGAGCTCGGGCGGGGCGGCGCTCTCGCGCCTGATCGCCTATCGTGCGCTCGAGGACGTGTACTGGGTGGCGCTGCTGGCTTACTACGGCTTCGCCGGGCTGGCGCTGTTCCTGGCCGTGCTGTGGGGGCTCGTGGGACCGCTGCGACGGGTCGCGCTGCGCGCGACGGAACCCTGGACGCGCGCCTCGGCGCTGGCTCTCGGGGCGCTGCTCGTGGCCCTCGTGCCGCTCTCGTTCCTGGCTCCGACCTTCGACTTCCGCACCTTCGCGTTCTACTTCTGGCTGCTGGCCGGGCTGGTGCTCGTGGCCGATGCGGAGCTCGCGCAACCCGCGCCCGCGGTGGGGCCAGCGTGAGGCGCGCCCGGGCCAGCGTGCGTCCCGCGCTGTTCATCGGCGGCGCGCACAAGGCCGGCACGACGGCGCTGTTCCAGGCCCTGGCGCAGCACCCCGGACTGTGCGCGCACGAGGCCTCGGAGCTGACCTTCTTCGTCGAGGACGGCGAGCACGCGCAGGGCTTCGGCGCGCGCGCCTGGTTGCGTCACGTGCCGCCCGAGGCCGAGCTGCGCCCGTTCGTCGCGAAGCACGTGAAGCTGATGTACCGGCGCGTGGCGCTCGAGCGGCTCGCGGCGGCGGCGCCCGGGGTGGAGCTCGTGCTGGTGCTGCGCCACCCCGTCGAGCGCGCGCGCTCGGCCTTCTGGCACGCGCGCTCGCACGGGCGCGAGGAGCTTGCGCACTTCGAGACGGCCCTGGCGGCCGAGGAGCCGCGCCTCGCGGCCGGACGCGCGCCCTGGCACGACACGGCCTACTTCCGGAACGGCTGCTATGCCGGGCCCGTGCGCGAGGCGCGCGCGGTGTTCGGGGCCGAGCGCGTCACGGTCTGGTTCCTGGAGGAACTGCGCGCCGCCTTCGATGCGCGCGTGGGGGAACTCTACGCGCGCCTCGGTGTCGAGCCGGACTTCCGCCCCGAGCGCGAGCGTGGCGCGAACCGCGCGACCCGCGCGCGTTCCGAGCCCCTGGCGCGGGCCCTGGCGCACGTGTTCGACAGCCGCGCGTCGTGGAAGCGCGCGCTGCGCGGCTGCGTGCCGGACCGTCTCGCCGTGCGCCTGCGCCACGGGCTCGTGCGCTGGAACACGCGCGAGTCCGAGAATCCGCCGCTCGCGCCGGAGACGCGCGCGGCCCTGCTCGAACGCTACGGTGCGCCGAATCGAGAGCTGGCCGAGCTGCTCGGGCGCGCGCTGCCGACCACCTGGGAAAGCTGACGCGGGGGCCGCGGCCAGGGCGGGAACTCCTGAATCACCCCACTAGTGGGGTGATTCAAAAGTTCCAGGTATATGTCGAGCCCCGCAGCCGCGCCAGCTAGGCGCGACGACGACCGCGTATTCAGGGTACTACGCCGAGGAGGAGCAACGACGCTGGCGCGAGCGAGGGGCCGACATATGCATGGTGAATCACCCCACTAGCTCGACGGGAAGGTCGAGGACCTGTCGAGCTCGGCCTGCGTGGCCGCGAAGGCCTGGGCCAGGAAGGGCGGCAGGTCGAGCGGGCGCGCCGCGCCGCGGCGCTCGGCCACGGCCTCGGCATAGCGCACGACGCGCGCGCTGGGGGGGAGGCCGGCGAAGGTCAGCACGCGCTCGAGCTGGCGCGCGGGCTCGAGGCACAGGGCCTCGTAGTCGAGACGCAAGAGCTCGCCGGGAAAGGCGCGCTGCGCGGCCAGGCCGGCGCGCATGGCGAGCAGCCACTCGAGCGCGGCGCGTGCGCCATCGTCCTGCAGCCCGGTGAGTGCCTCGAGGTGCGCGGCGAGGTCCGCCTCGCGCGCCGCGCCCTGGCTCACGAGCAGGGCGTACTTGCGGCCGTCGGCGCCCCACCAGTCGTGGCGCTCGTGGGCCGCGTCCACGGCGTGGCCGCGCGACCAGCTGGCGACCGAGGCGCAGGTGTCCACGCCGCGCCGCACGAGCCACAGGAAACGCGCGCCGGGGAACAGCGCGCGCACGCAGGCCACGCGGAAGACGAGCTCGGGATACTTGTCGAGCAGCGTGCGCGCGCGCGAGAGGCGCAGGAAGAGCGCGTAGGAAGCGGCCAGCCGCGCGCGCGCGGCGGGGCTGGCGTCGGTGGGCCCGAGCACGAGGCGCGCCGGTGCGCGCGTGTAGCTGCCGACCAGGTCCTCGTCGGGGATGGCGGCGTTCCACAGGGCCTTCGGCTCGTTGAGCAGCGCCACGTCGGGGTGCAGCGAGAGGACCTTGGCGAGCCAGGTCGTGCCGCTGCGTCCGGTGCCCACCACGTAGAGCGGAGGGCGCGGCAGGTCCGGGCCGGCGAGGCGCGGGGCGGCGGCGTGCACGGCGCGCACGAGCGGATTCAAGAGGCGCGCGCGCGCCGTCAGCGGGCGCCCCTCGAAGAGCGTCGCCGCCAGCACGCGGCCGAGGGCCTTGGCCGGGCTCGCGCGCAGGTAGACACGGTCGACCTGCGCGGTCATGCACCCACCGCGCGGTAGACGGCGAGCAGGCGGGCGTGGTGCTCGTCGGGATGGTGACGCTCGACGACGCGCGCGCGCGCACGGCGCCCGAGCTCGATGGCCAGGGCCGGTTCGCGCGCCAGGCGCCGCAGGGCCGCGGCCAGCGCGGGCGCATCGCCGGACGGAACCAGCAGGCCGTTCTCCTCGGGCGTGACGAGCTCGGGCAGGGCGCCGATCGCGCTGGCGACCACCGGCCGTGCGCGCGCCAGGGCCTCGAGCGCCGACAGGCCGAAGGTCTCGTACGAACGCGAGGGCACGACCACGCAGCGCGCGCCGCGGATCGCCTGCGCCAGGGCCTCGTCGTCGAGCTGTCCGACGAAGCGCACGTGGGCGAGGTCGCGCGCGTGGTGCTGGAAGGCGGCGCGCTCGGGGCCGTCGCCGGCCACGAGCATGGGCAGCTCGGGCACGGCGCGCGCGGCCTCGAGCAGCGTGCCGACGCCCTTGTAGCCCTCGAGTCTTCCGGCGTAGAGCGCGTGCGTGCCCGGGCCCGTGCCCGGCTCGAGCGCGGCGGCCTCGAGCGCGTGCGGCAGCGTCACCACGCGCTCGGGATCGAAGCCATGGGCCAGGAAGCGCGCGCGCACGAACTCGCTCACGGCCAGGAAGCGCGTCACGCGCCGCGCGGCGCCGGCCGCGCGCGCGAGGTAAGCCTCGCTCACGCTCACCGCCGTGCGCGCCAGCGAGCCGCGGTTGCAGCGGCGCGGCAGGGCGCGCCAGAAGTGCCGACCGGCGCAGGCCTCGCAGGGCGTGCCGTGGCTGGCGAAGGTCTGCACCGCGCACAGATGCTTGTACTCGTGCAGCGTCTGCACGATCGGGATCGAGCGCGCCTCGAGTGGCGCCAGGATCGCGGGCGTGAGCTGGCCGTGGTAGATGTGCAGGTGCGCGACGTCCGGCCGGAAGCGCTCGACGAGGCGTGCGGTCGCGCGCGCCGCGGCGGGACGCCAGTGATAGGCGAGCACGTCGGCCGGCGCTGGCCGCGCCAGCTCGATCGGCGGGAGGAGCTCCGTGTCGGCGGGCAGGTCGCGGTCGTGCGCGTGGCGCGTCGCGAGGTGCGCCACGCGGTGGCCACGGGCGCGCAGGCCGACCCCGAGGGACAGGAAGTGCCGCTCGGATCCACCGCGCAGGTGGTGGTAGTTGTTGGCGCCGAGGACCGCGGGGAGCTTCACCGCCGCGCGCGCACCAGCACGCCCGTCAGGGCGCGCGCGCCGGCCCCGCGCAGCGTGCGGGCCGTGGCCACGACGGCTTCTCGCGGCCGCGAGCGCGCGCGGTGCACGGCGCACAGGAGGTCGAGCGCGCGCGCCAGCACCTGGACCTCGCTCGCGCCCTCGGCTCCGGGCAGGGCCACGACGACGGCCTCGTAGCGCGTGCGCGCTTCGCCCAGGAAACGCTCCATCGCGGGGCGCGCCAGGAGGTCGCTGGGTTCGACCCTGGCCGTGCCGGCCACGAGCACCTCCGGTCCGCCGACGCCGGCGGTACGCACGAGACCTTCCCACGCGAGGTCGCTCTCGAGGTGCTCGGCCAGTCCCTGCGGGGCGTCGAGCGCGAGGCGCGCAGCCAGCGACGGCGTGCGCAGGTCGGCCTCGACCAGCAGCGTGCGGCGGCCCTCGGCTGCGTACGCGAAGGCGAGCTCGCAGGCCGCGCGTACGCCGGCGTCGCCCGGGCCGAGCTCGGTCAGGCCGAGCGTGCGACGCGCCTCGCCTTCGGGGCCGAAGCGCAGGGCCGCGCGTAGCACGCGCACGGCCTCGGCCTCGCGTCCGGCGGGCGCGCTGCGGAAGAACGGTTCGCGCGGGGCGAGGCGCGGCAGCTCGTAGACGCGCTCGAGGCCGGTCGAGCGACGCAGGTCCTCGCCCGTGTGCACGCGTCCGCGGCGCGGCTCGCGCAGGAAGGCCACGCCCGCGCCGAGGGCCAGGCCACCGAGCAGGCCGAGCACGCAGAGGCGCGGCGCGTCGGGCGCGGCGAGCTCGCTCGGCGGCACGGCCGGATCGAGCACCTCGGCGAAGGTCTCGGCCGCCGAGCGCGTGATCTCGGCGCCCTGCAGGCTCTTCAGCAAGGTGGGCACGATCTCGCGGTGGATGGCGAGCTCGACGCGCGTCTCGGCCAGCTCGCGCAGACCCTCGGGCATCTGGGCCAGCTGGGCCTGGCGCTCGGCGCGCACGCGCGCGAGCTCCTCCTCGCGCGCGCGCACGCCGGCCAGGCGCTCGGCGAGCTGCGCGCGCAGGCGCTGCACGAGCCCGGCCGTGGCCTCGCGGTTCTTCACCACCAGCGGGTGCGTCTCGAGCAGATCGGCCCCGAAGGCGCTGGCCTGGGCCTCGAGGCGCGCGAGCTCGCTCAGGAGCGCGTTCGTGACCGGATCGACCAGCACGCCCACGCCGAAGCTCGAGTCGATGCGCGCCAGCGCGCGCAGGTCGCCGTTCTCGAGGGCCTCGACGATGTCCTGGAACGTGCGGCGCGAGACCTCGAGCTGGATGCGCTCGACCTCGAGCGTCGAGAGCTGCTCGATCAGGGCCGTGGCCGAGCCGTCGGGCGAGATCAGCTCGGGGTGCGCGAGCTGCAGCTGCATCACGCGCTCCTGGGCCTCGTCGATGCGGCGGAACTCCTCGTCGAGCAGCCCCTTCACGTAGTCGAGCGTGGTCGAGGCGCGTCGATGGCCCCGCGCTGCGAGCGAGTCGAGGTAGCTCGCCACCAGGGCCTGCACGACGCGCGCGGCGCGGCGCGGGTCGCTGTCCGTGAAGGCCACCTCGATCACGCCCGAGTTGAGGGCCGTCTCGCGCACGTCGAGGCGCGCGGCGAATTCCTCGAGGGCCTCGTGCGGCGGCTGATACTCGAGCCGGAAGCGCCGGCCCTCGTACTCGCCCCAGGGGGCGAGCTCGAAGGTCAGCCCCTGGTAGGTGAGCGGCGTGCCCGGGACGAGCGGCAGCTCGGCCTCGGCGCGCGCGCCGAGGCGCAGGCGCTGGGACAGGCCGGCGCGCGTGACGCGCACGCGCTCGGCCGTGAGGAACTCGAGCTCGAGCACGGTGGCGGCGCCGCTCTCGGCGCCGAGCACGCGCGCATGGACGCCGCGCGGCGGCAGCACGAGCGGCTCGTCGGGAGCCGGTGGCGCCCGCAGGCGGCGCGCGAGCAGCGCGAACGGCGCGAGCTCGAGGTCGTCGACGCGTACCGTCCAGCCGACGTGCTGCGGATCGGCCGGATCCCAGGCGCCGGCCGGGTCGCGTCCGGGGGCCAGCACGCCCTGGGCGAGATTGCGCGACTCGAGCACGGAGAGCTCGCTGGCGGTGGCGGGGGCCGAGACGACCGAGGCCAGGGCCGCGAGGTCGCCCAGCACACCCGAGTTGCCGCCCTGCTCGATCAGGATCTGCGCGCGGGCGCGGAAGGCGGGCCGACCCAGGCCGACGAGCAGCAGGGCCGCGGCCAGCCCGAGGCCACCGAAGAGCACGAGCGTGAGGCGCGCGCGCCAGAGCACGAGCAGGAGCTCACCCGGGCCGGCCGGAAGCTCCTCGGATGCGTGCGTCTCGGCCGTCGGGTTCGTCAATCGTTGAGCTGGTCGGCGACGACCAGCAGGCTGGCGAACCCGGTGATCGGCGGCACGAGGCTCTGCACGATCGGCAGCACTTGATCGCGGAAGGTGCCCGCGCCGGAGAGGCGCACGAACAGGAAATCGTCCGGCTGGACCGACACGAGGCCGTCCGGACCGGGCGTTGCGCCGTCGAAGAAGTAGACCTGCAGCTGGTCGCGCTCGCCGCGCAGCAGCGCCACCTGCTTGCGATCGGCGCCCGGACGGAAGGCGCCCGCCAGGGTCAGGGCCTGCAGCGCGTTGAGCGAGCGGTCGAGCGGATAGGCGCCCGGGCGCTCGACCTCGCCGAAGATGTAGACGCGCCGCGCACGCAGCTCGAGCACGTTGAAGGCCACGGTCGGAGCGCGCAGGTAGCGCGCGAACTCGTCGCGCAGGCGCGCGCGCGCCTCGCCCGGCGTCAGACCCGCCAGGCTGACCGGCCCGACGGGCGGCAGATCGAGGCGGCCCTCGGCGTCGAGCAGCAGCCCGAGCTCGCCGGTCGAGCTCTCGGGATGGTTGAAGACCACCACGCTCACGCGATCGCCCGCACCCAGACGTACGGTCGAGGGTGGGGTCTCGGCCACGGTCGAGGGCACGTTGCCCTCGGGCAGGGGCGGGGCCTTGGCCCAGCGACACGCGCCCAGCGTGGCGGCGAGGAGGAGAGCGGAGAGCGAGGCCGGGAAGGGCCGCATCGCCGGGGGTTCTACTCTTGTGCCCCGGGCGATTCAATCGCCGTGGGGCGCGGTCCTACTCGAGCACCTTGCCGTGGCGCGGATGCTCGGCCAGGGCGCGGAAGTCGGGATCCGCGCGCAGCTCGCGCCGCAGGTCGCTCGTCAGGCCGAAGTCCTCCAGCACCTCGGCCGCCTTCTGCAGCTTGTCGTCGAGCACGTAGGCACGCGCGAGATCGACCCACAGCTCGCGATTGGCCGGCAGGCGCGCGCTGTCCTCCTGCAGCTCGAGCGCGCGCGCGAAGTCCTTCGCGGCCGGACCATGCTCGCGGATGCGCAGCAGGACCTTGCCGCGCTTCTGGAAGGCCAGGGCCCAGTTCGGGTTGTCCTTGACCTGCTCGTCGTAGAACTTCATCAGGTCGCGCCGCGCCTTCGAATCCTTGAGCAGCGTGAGCGCGATCAGGGCCGCGTCCTTGACCGCCGAGTCGGGGCTGCCGACGGCCGGTTCGAAGGCGCGTCGCAGCGGCGCGCCCATCGTCACTCCCAGGCGTGGGAAACCGTCGAGCACCGCCAGGCGCGCCTCGACCGGCAGATCGGAGCGTGCGGCGAAGGCCAGCAGCCGCTCGGCGCTGTCCTCGTCGAGCGTCTGACCGGGCTGCGTGAGGTAGCGCATCAGCTCGATCAGCACGTCGGGCGCGCGCCCCGCATCGGCGAGCAGTGCGAGGACCTCGGCGCGCGGCGCCCGGCGCGGCTCCTCGCGCAGGGCGTCGAGGGCCGCGGCCAGCACGGCGGCGTGCGCGTCGGCCAGCGCGCCGACGAGCAGCGGATCGAGCGGAGCCTGGCGTGCGAGGGCGCGCACGCAGGCGCCGCGCAGGGGGCCCGCCAGCTCGCCGTAGAGGGCGCGCAGACCGGCGCAGGCGCGTTCGCTCTCGGGCACCGTGCCCAGGACGCGCAGGGCGTTGGCGCGTCCCTTGGGCGAGGCCGTGCGCGCGAGCCGCACCAGCTCGTCGACGAGACCCGCCGCGCGCGTGCGCTCGAGATACAGCGTGATCTCGCCGGCGGCCTGCTCTTCGGGCGCGCCACCCTGGGCGCCGGGATCGAGGGCGGGCAGCAAGAGCAGCGCCGTCTCCGGCCCGAGGGCCTCGAGCTCCTGCTGCAGCTTCTTCAACTCGGCCTGGGACCGCGCCGTGCCCAGGCGCTTCGTGGTGGCCTCGACCGCGGGGCGCAGGCGCTCGAGCTCGGCCTCACGCTTGCGGCGCAGCTCCTCGAGATAGGTCTCGAGCGAGCCGCCGTCCGTGCGCTGCGCCGTAGCGGTGCGGGGCGCGCTCGCGAGCAGAGCCAGGGCCAGGGTCAGAGCCGGTAGAACGGGGCGCGCGCGCATCGTCGGGGCCCATGTTAGGGGCCCGGCGTGGCTGCGACTACGGTCCGACCCGGCGACGGGCCGGCAAGAGCTCCCGCACCCGCGGACGACCGGCGCGGGGCGCCTCGGCCGGGGGCGCACCGCTCGCACCGGCTGCCGGCAGGGCCGGTCGGCCGCGCAGGGCCGCCAGGCGGGCCAGGTTGCGGAAGACCCAGGAACGCATGCAGCCTCCATCGGCCGGCGGGCGCGCGCGAGTTGACCGTCACGGACTTGGCGTCGAGCGGCAGGACGTGGTTCGATGGCGGATTCGAGCCATGGAGCACGCGTCCGAACCCCTGCCGCAGGCCGTCCACCCGCACGCCTCTCCCGCACCGGGCGAGCGCGGGGAGCGCGACGTGCTGGTGATCGGCGGAGGCCACGCCGGGATCGAGGCGGCCCTGGCGGCGCGGCGCCTCGGTGCCACGGTGACGCTCGTGACCCTGCGCCTCGACCGGGTCGGCGAGATGAGCTGCAACCCGGCGATCGGGGGGCAGGCGAAAGGGCAGCTCGTGCGCGAGCTCGACGCCCTGGGCGGTGCGATGGGGCTCGCGACGGACGCGACCGGGATCCAGTTCCGGATGCTCAACACCACCAAGGGGTTGGCGGTGCAGGCGCCGCGCGCGCAGTGCGACCGGCACCTGTACCGCGAGGACGTGACCGCGCGGGTCGTCGCGGCGGGCGTCGAGCGGGTCGAGGCGGCGGTCGAGGGCTTGCTCCTCGCGGACGGGCCGCGCGTGCGCGGGGTCGAGCTCGCCGACGGGCGCGTGCTCACCGCCAGCGCCGTCGTGATCACGACCGGCACGTTCCTCTCGGCCGTGATGCACACGGGCGAGGCCCAGTCGATCGGCGGACGCATCGGCGAGGGCACGACGCGCGGGCTCTCGCGCGACCTGGCGCGGCTCGCGCTGCCGCTCGGACGGCTGAAGACCGGCACGCCGCCGCGCTTCGCGGCCGACTCGATCGACTGGGAGAAGCTCACGCCGCAGCCCGGCGACGAGCCGCCGCAGCCGTTCTCGTACCTGACCGAGCGCAGCCGCTTCCCCGTGCAGCGCCAGGTCGCGTGCTACCTGACCTGGACCAACGCCGCCGCGCACGACGCGATCCGCGCCAACATCCACCGCGCGCCGATGTACGCCGGGCGCATCCAGGGCGTCGGCCCGCGCTACTGTCCGTCGGTCGAGGACAAGGTGATGCGCTTCGCCGAGCGCGAGCGGCATCAGGTCTTCCTCGAACCCGAGGGGCTGACGACCGACGTCGTCTACGCGAACGGCATCTCGACCTCGCTGCCGGCCGAGGTGCAGGAGCACTTCGTGCATGCGATCGAGGGCCTCGAGCGCGTGCGCTTCCTGCGCCACGGCTACGCCGTCGAGTACGACTTCGTGCAGCCCGCCGCGCTCGACCGCACGCTGGCCGTGCGCGCGGTGCGCGGGCTCTTCCTCGCGGGCCAGATCAACGGCACGTCGGGCTACGAGGAGGCCGGCGCGCAGGGCCTGATCGCCGGCGCCAACGCCGCGCTGTGGGCGCACGCGCGCGCGCCGTTCGTGCTCGGACGCCACGAGGCCTACATCGGCGTCCTGGTCGACGACCTCGTCGTCAGCCAGCCGACCGAGCCCTACCGCATGTTCAGCTCGCGCGCCGAGTACCGCCTGCTGCTGCGCCAGGACGACGCGGACCGGCGCCTCTCGGAGCGCGGCGCCGAGCTCGGCCTGGTCGACCCCACACGCCGCGACCTTGCCCGCGCCCGCGCAGCCGACGTCGCGGCGCTGGTCACGCTGCTCGAGACCCTGCGCGTGCCCGAGGCCCGCGAGCGCACGCTGGCCGACCACCTGCGCCGCCCCGAGGTGACGCTGCGCGAGCTCACGGAGCACGTAGGCGAGCTGGCGGCCTTCCGCGGCCACTTCGACGTGCTCACGACGGCCGAGGCCGACGTGAAGTACGCCGGCTACGTCGAGCGCCAGCGGACCTCCGTCGAGCGCTTGCGGCGCTCGGAGGGCACCTTGATTCCGCACGACCTCGATTTCGCGGGTCTCGCCGGGCTGCGTCAGGAAGCGAAGGAGAAGCTCGCACGCCTGAAGCCGGCGACGCTCGGGCACGCCGCGCGCATCGCGGGGATCAACCCGCCGGATGTGGCGTTGCTTGCGGTGCACATCGAGCGGTGGAGGAAGGAGCGGGAGGCGGAGAGGGGGTAGGGGAGGTTGATGAGGGGGGAGTGGGGGAAGTGGCGTTATCTGGAGCGAAGGCGTGGTGTGGGGGGTAGGGGGATTCACCACAGAGGCACAGAGGACACAGAGACTCACCCAGGGGGGGATGGGAAGAGCGGCGTTGCGAGTCGCGCCGGCGTTGCGAGCCGTTCCGGCGTTGCTTCACAACAGCCGTTGTCGCCTTCCCCAGATCCCCCCTCTGTGAGTCTCTGTGTCCTCTGTGCCTCTGTGGTTAACCCCTCTTCTCTTCTCTTCTCTTCTCTTCTCTTCTCTTCTTTCCCCTTGCCGCACCCACCCGTAACACGCCGACGGAACGCCTTCGCTATTCTTCCCGGCATGCACGCCGCCCCGCCCCGCCGCCACCCTTTCCCCTTCTTCTTCCTCCTGCCTCTCTCCTGCTCTGCCCTGCTCGCCTGCGCCGCGCCGTCGGGCAGCGACGCACGCCTCGTCGAGCTCGACGCGCGTCTCGACGCGCGCCTCGCCGAGGTGTTCCTCGAGAAGGGCTTCGACGCCAAGGCCTTCGGGCCGGCGCGCTGGCTCGACGGGACGAGTTACCTGACGGTCGAGGAAGCGGGACTCGTGCGCTGCGACGCAGAGAGCGGCGCGCGCTTGGTCCTGATCGCGGCGGGGGACCTGGTGGGCGGCGGGCAGGCGCTGTCGATCGAGGACTACGCTTTCGCGGGGGACGGGAAGTCGGTGCTCGTGTTCACGAACACGCGCAAGGTGTGGCGTCACCACACGCGCGGGGACTACTGGGTCTTCGAACTCGCCACGAAGAAGCTGCGCAAGCTCGGCGGCGCGCTGCCGGAGGCGAGCCTGATGTTCGCGAAGTTCTCGCCCGACGGTTCGCGCGTCGCCTACGTCAGCGGGAACGACCTCTGGGTCGAAGTCGTGGCGAGCGGTGCGCAGACGCGCCTGACCCACGACGGCTCGCCGACCTCGATCAACGGGACGTCGGACTGGGTCTACGAGGAGGAGTTCGACCTGCGCGACGGCTTCCGCTGGAGCCCGGATTCGCTTGAGATCGCCTTCTGGCACTTCGATTCGACGGGCGTGCCGCTCTACACGCTGGTCAACGCGAGCGATTCGCTCTACCCGACGCTGACGACGATCCCGTACCCGAAGGCGGGGCAGACGAACTCGGCGGTGAAGGTCGGCGTCATCGCGGCGAGCGGTGGTGAGCCGCGCTGGCTCGAGCTGCCCGGTGATCCGCGCCAGATGTACGTGCCGCGCATGGAGTGGGTCGAGGCGAGCGGCGAGCTCGTCGTGCAGCAGATGGATCGCCGCCAGCAGGAGAACACGGTCTGGCTCGTGGCGCGGGACACGCTCACGCCGAAGGAACTCCTGCGCGAGCGCGAGCCGAAGGCCTGGCTCGACGTGGTCGACGACTGGCGCTGGCTGCCGGGCGGCGAGCTCTTCTGGATCAGCGAGCGCGACGGCTGGCGCCACGCCTGGAGCGTGTCGCGCGCGGGCGAGTGGCGTTGCCTCACGCCGGGCGAGTTCGACCTGCAGGGCATCGTCGGACTCGAGGAGGGCTGGCTCTACTACCTGGCCTCGCTCGACGACTCGGTGCGCAAGTACCTGTACCGCGTGCCGCTCGCGGGCGGCGTGGCCGAGCGCTTGACGCCGGCCGACCAGCCGGGCTCGCACACCTACGACCTCGCGCCGGGCGGAAAGTTCGCGCTGCACACGCGTTCGACCTTCGATGCGCCGCCGTTCGTCGAGCTCGTGTCGCTGCCGGACCATCGCACCGTGCGCGTACTCGAGGACAACGCGGAGCTCGCGGCGAAGATGGGCGCACTCGACGTGCAGCCGGCCGAGTTCTTCCGGCTCCAGGTCGAACCCGGGATCGAGCTCGACGGCTGGATGCTGCGCCCGCGCGACTTCGATCCGGCGCGCGCGTACCCGCTCCTGATGCACGTCTACAACGAGCCCTCGTCCGTGCAGGCGGTCGACACCTGGCGCGGCGTGCGCGGGATGTTCCACCACGCGCTGGCCGAGGCGGGCTACGTGGTCGCCTGCGTCGACACGCAGGGCACCCCGGGGCCGCGCGGCAAGGCCTGGCGCAAGGCGACCTACCAGCGCTACGCGCCGGTCGGCGCGCGCCAGCAGGCGGCGGCGGTGAAGGCGCTCTGCGCCGAGCGCGCGTACCTCGATCCCGCGCGCATCGCGGTGTGGGGCTGGAGCGGCGGCGGGTCAATGACGCTCAACCTGCTCTTCCGCCACCCGGGCGTCTATCGCCTGGGGATGTCGGTCGCACCGGTGCCGGACGTCACGCTCTACGACTCGATCTACCAGGAGCGCTACACGGGCCTGCCCTCGACCGACGCCGAGGCCTATCGGCTCAACTCACCGATTCACTTCGCCGAGGGCCTGCGCGACAAGCTCCTCTTGATCCACGGCTCGGGCGACGACAACGTCCACATGCAGGGCTCCGAGCGCCTCGCGAACCGCCTGATCGAGCTCGGGCTACCCTTCGACTTCCTCGTCTACCCGAACCGCTCACACTCGATCAACGAGGGCCAGGGCACCCTGCACCACCTCTACACGAAGCTCGCGCGCACGCTGCGCGACGAGGTTCCGCGCTGAGCGCTACGTGCCCTTCCGCAGCAGCACCGTCTTCACGGTGTTGAAGAGGATCGAGAGGTCGAACAGCAAGCTCTGGTACTTGATGTAGAAGAGGTCGTACTGGAGCTTCTGCAGCGCGTCCTCGACGGTGTTGCCGTAGGGGTAGTTGATCTGGGCCCAGCCGGTCAGGCCGGGCTTGGCGATGTGGCGCTGGTTGAAGTAGGGGATCTTCTGGGCGAGCTCGGCCACGAAGTGCGGGCGCTCGGGGCGCGGGCCGACGAGACATCGAGCCGGCCAGGATGTTGAAGAGCTGCGGCAGCTCGTCGAGGCGCGTCTTCCGGATGAAGCGGCCGATCTTGGTGACGCGCGGGTCGTTCTCGGTGGCCCACACCGGGCCGGTCAGCTTCTCGGCGTCGGTGCGCATGCTGCGGAACTTGCACAGCGTGAAGGGCCGGCCGCGCTGGCCGGTGCGCTCCTGCTTGAAGAGCACGGGCCCGGGCGAGTCGAGCCGCACGGCGAGCGCCACGGCGAGCATCACCGGCCACAGGACGAGGAGGCCGAGCAGGGCGAGGGTGAAGTCCAGCAGGCGCTTCGCGGTCGCCGCCAGCGGGTGCATGTCGAAGCCGGTGTTGAAGATCAGGTACGAGGGGCGCATGGCCTCGGCCGGGATCTTGCCGGTCAGGTGCTCGTAGAAGGCCTCGGACTCCTGCACGAAGACGCCCGCCAGGCGGCACTTCAGGAGCTCGTCGGTCGGCAGCGTCCCACGCCGCTCCTCGAAGGCCACCACGACCTGGTCGACGCGCAGGCGCTCGGCGAGCACGTCCAGCGCCTCCTGCGGACCGCTCAGGGCCGGGGCCTCCTCGAGCTTCGTGCCGGGGCGCGGAGCGAGCAGGAGCTTCGTCTCGCTCAGGTCCTCGGCCACCGCGCCGCCGTCGGCCGGGCGCAGGCTGGCCTCGTACCAGGGGTTGCCGGTCGGAGCACTGGCCAGACCGCCCCGTCGCTCGCCACGCCGCCGCTCGCTGCTCTCGTCCGAGCGGGCCAGCACGGCCACGACCTCGTGGCCCGAGTTCGGACGCGCGAAGAGCTCGTCCAGCAGGCGCCGCGCGGCGCGCCCCGAGCCGAGCACGAGCAAGCGCTCGCGGAAGGCCGAGCGTCCGAGCACGGCGTGGAACAGGTTGCGCCACAGGAAGACCAGCAGGAACGCGGCGAAGAGCGCGCTGGTGGTCAGGGCCACGACCTGGGCCAGGGGCAGGGCCGGGAACTCGAGCACGCGCGGCACGTCGAGGTAGCGCACGGCCGCCAGGGCCAGGGTCACGAGCAGCACCGCGCTGCCGCTCGAGGTCAGGAAGCGCGCCATGCGCTCGAAGCGCGAGCTCGAGACGCGGAAGTCATAGAGCTCGTTGAAGATCAGCGTCAGCTGCGCGAGGGCCGCCACCATCAGCGAGGAGCCGAGCACGCGCCAGCGCGCATCGACCGGGTCCATGCGCCAGAAGGCGAGCTCGTTCACGACCGCCTTGGTCGGAGTCCACAGGTGCGAGGACAGGACGGCCATCACGACCAGCGTGATCAGCACGGTCTCGCTCGCGAAGAGCAGCACCTTCCGGAGCGGAAGGTAATGGCGAAGGACGTTCAGCATGCGGCGACGGGCCGGGGGGAAGCGCGTCACGGTCAGCCGGGGCCGGACCGCGACGTACCTCGCAGCCTTCGGACCCGAGGGGAATCTACCTCATCGGTCGTCTTCCCAGCAGGGGCGAAGGGCGGGGTGGGTTCGCTTCCAAGGACCCGCCTGGGTGGGGGGAGGGTCACCGCGGAGTGCCGAAAAACCTTCCCCGCGCCAAGATCCCCCGGGAGTCGCCCGGATCAGAGCGGTTCGACGAGGTTCCGGTGGTGGGTCACCCGGAGCCCCTGCCCGTCCAGACCGACCTCGACCAGATCGACGCGCGCGCGCCCGCCGCGGGCGAGCCCCCGGGCCGCGCGCCACAGGCGCTCCAGGTCGGCGCGCACGAGGCGCATCCCGGGCCGGAAGCGCGGCCCCAGCCGGCCGGTCTTGACCTCGACCACGACCAGCGTGTCGCCCTCGTGGCACAAGAGGTCGAGCTCGGCCCAGCGCGTGGCGAGACGGCGCGCGCACACCACGAAGCCCTGGCGCGCGAGGTGGCGCGCGGCGACCCGCTCGCCGCACCAGGCGTAGAGCGGATCGGAGGGCGCGAGCGCGGGCAGCGTGCGCGCCGGAGCCAGACGCGCGGAAAGCGCGCGGATCAGGCCTTGGAGGGCTCGGCCTTCTCGTCGGCCGTCGCGCCTTCCTTCTCCTCGTCCACCACGCTCTGCACGGCCTGGCGCGTGAAGCGCATGCGCACTCCGTCCGCCACCTGCAGCACCACGACCTCCTCCGAGAGCGAGACCACCGTCCCGAACATCCCGGCCGTCGTCATCACCCGGTCGCCCTTCTTCAGGGCTCCGAGCATCGCCTGGCGCTGCTTCTGCTTCTTGCGCTCGGGCAGGATCAGGAGCACGAAGAAGAGCACGCCCACGAGCAGCAGCGGGATGAACTGGAACAGTCCGCCCGGGGAGCTCGTGGAGGGGGCGCCGTCCTGGAAGGGGATGAACGTGGCGGCCAGCGTGGAGAGTGTGCTCATGGTCGGTTGCGGGGGGCGAAGAGGATAGCGAAGGGGGTGAGGGCCCGCGAGCGCGCGGCCCCGGAGTGCCCCCGGCGGGCCCGTCCGGGCCCCTGTCGGCGGGCGCGGCCTTGTCCGGAACGCCGCAGGGCGTAGCTTGAGGCACCGCCCCGCGCGGCCCAGGACCCTCGCCATGACCTCCCTTCCCCCGCCCCGCCCCGGGACGCGCGTGATCGTCGCCATGAGCGGCGGCGTCGACAGCTCGGTCGCGGCCTGGCTGCTGGCCCGCGCGGGTCACGAGCTCGTCGGGCTCTTCATGCGGAACGGCGTGCATGTGGAGGAAACGGAGGTGCGCAAGAAGTCGTGCTGCTCCGTGGGAGACGCGCGCGACGCGCGCATGGTTGCCGCCGAGCTCGGGATTCCGTTCCAGGCGGTCGACCTGAAGGAGGAGTTCGGCGCGATCATCCGCTACTTCCTGGCCGAGTACGGCCGCGGGCGCACGCCCAACCCCTGCGCGGTCTGCAACCGCGACCTCAAGTTCGGCAAGCTCTTCGCCTTCGCCGACGAGCTCGGCGCGACGCACGTTGCCACGGGGCACTACGCGCGCATCGAGCAGGTCGACGGACGCCCGCACGTCCTGCGCGGCGTCGACCGCGACAAGGACCAGAGCTACCAGCTCTTCTGCGTGGCCGAGCGCAACCTGGCGCGCACGCTCCTGCCGCTCGGCGGCTTCTCGAAACCGCACGTGCGCGCGCTGGCGGCCGAGGCCGGCATCCGCACGGCCGAGAAGCCCGACAGCCAGGAGATCTGCTTCGTGCCCGAGAACGACTACAGAAAGCTGCTCGATCGCCACGGCGTCGAGCGCCACCCGGGCCAGCTGGTCGACAGCGCGGGCAAGGTGCTCGGCACGCACGAGGGCACCGAGCACTTCACGATCGGCCAGCGCCGCGGCCTGGGCGTCGCCGCGGGCAAGCCGCTGTACGTCGTCTCGATCGAGCCCGCCACCGGCACGGTCGTGCTGGGCGGACCCGAGGAGTGCGGCAGCGCGGCGCTCGTGGCCGGCGAGCTCAACTGGATCGGCTTCGATCCGCCCGCGGGCGAGTTCGAGGTCGAGGTCCAGGTGCGCTACCGCCACCAGGCCGTGCCGGCGCGCGTCACGCTCGACGGTGCGCGCGCCGAGGTGCGTTTCGCGCGCCCCGAGGCCGCCGTGGCGCCGGGCCAGGGCGCGGCCTTCTACCACGGCGAGCGTCTGCTCGGCGGCGGCTGGATCGAGCGCACCGAACCCTTCCGGCCGTGAGCCGCGCGCGCCTCGCCCGCCTCTTTCTGGCCCTGGCCGCGGTCGCCTTCGCCCTGGCGGCTTACGGCTTCCTGCCGCGCGCGGGCGGCACGGGCACGCGCGCGCCGCTCGACGTGGTGCTGCTCGACGCCTCGGCCAGCGAGGCGCGCGCGCACGCCTGGCTGCCCTGGGCGCGGGCCGAGCTCGCCGCCGCCGCGCGTAGCAGCGCGACGCGCGGGCACGAGCTCGCGGTCGTCGTGTATGCCGAGGCGCCCGTGACCGCCGCGGCGCCCGGGCCGCCCGCGGAGTTCCTCGCGCGCCTCGCGGGCGAGCGTGGCGAGCCCTTCGATCCGCGCGCGGGCCTGGCGGGCAGCGCCACGCGCCTGGACGAGGCCCTCGCGGCCGTCGAACCGTGGTGTCTCGCGGCGAGCCGTCCGCGCGGCGAGCTCTTGCTCCTCGCGCGGCCGGGCTTCACCGGAGCTTCGCCCGAGGCGTCGCTGGCGCGGCTGACGGCGGGCGGCGTCACGCTCGCGCGGCGCGCACCGCCGCCGGCGGACGAGAACGACCTCGTGCTCGAGGAGCTCGTGCTGCCGGCGCGCGTCGAGGTCGGTGCGCCGCTCGTCGCGCGCCTCGTCGGTCGGCTCGTGCCGGGGCGCGTCCCCGCGCGCGCGGCCGAGCTCGTGCTGCGCCTGTCCGGTGCGAGCGAGGACGCGCGCTTCACGCGCACGGTCGCGCTGCCGCCGGGCGGCGGGCCGTTCGAGGTGGCGCTCGCGCTCGGGCCGGCCAGCGCGGGCCGCACGCGCGTGGAGCTCGCGGGCCGCCTGGCCGAGGGCCACGATCCCTGGCCCGAGAGCAACACGCTCGTGGCCGCGACGCTGGCCGAGGGTCTGCGCCTGTGCGTGGTGGCCGTGGCGTCCGAGCAGGAAGCCGCGGCGCGCGCCTGGCTCGCGCCCAGCGGCCGCTCGGCGCTGAGCGGTCTGCAGTTCGACTTCGTGGCGCCGGGCGAGCTCGTCGGCGAGCTCCAGCACGCGGCTGCGCTGGTGAGCTTCGATCTCGGCCCGCGCGAGCTTCCCGGGGGAGCCGTGCGCGCCTTCGTGCAGTCCGGCGGCGGCTGGCTCGCGGTCTCGGGCTGGCGCTTCAAGCGCGACTGGTTGCCGGGCGTCGCGCCCGCGCCGCTCTCCGAGCTCCTGCCGATGGAGCCGCGCGAGGGGCGGCCCGAGCCGCGCGACGTCGTGCTCCTGATCGACGGCTCGGGCAGCATGGAGAGCGCCTTCGAGGTCGTGCGCGCGGCGGCCCTCGAGCTCGTGCGCGCGGCCCTGCCGGAGGACCGCGTCAGCCTGCGCTTCTTCACCACCGGGCTCGAGCGCGAGGTCGTGCTGAAGGAACGCAGCGCGACGCGCGTGGAGGACGAGGAAGCCGCCGCGCGCGCCGCGCGCGAGCTGCTCGCGCTGCGCGTTCCGAGCGGCACGACCTACCTGTTCGCGGCCCTGCAGCAGCTGGCGCGCGAGCTTTCCGCGCCGGCCTCGCTCGTGTTCCTGCTCAGCGATGGGCGCGACCGCGATCCACTCACGCTCGAGGGCGCGGCGCGTGCGGCCGCGGCGGCCCTGGCTGCGGCGCGCGCGCGGCTGGTCGTGGTCGGCGTCGGCGAGCTCGACGAGCCCGTGCTGGCCGAGCTGGCGGGCGGGCTCGAACGCGTGCAGCGCGGCCAGGGACTCGCCGAGCTCTCGGCGCTGTTCCAGCGCGAGCTGCACGGTTCCGAGGTGGTCGAGGGCGAGCTCGCCCTGAGCCTGGCCGCACGCGCGAGCGGTTCCCTGGCGGACGAGGTCGCGAGCGCGGCGCTGGCGCTCGCCGCGCCGCCGCCCATCGAGCGCTTCCTGCGCAACCGTCTGCGGCCGCTGGGCGAGGTCCTGTGGCTTGCACCCGAGGGCGAGCCGGTGCTGGCGCTGACGCGTGCGGGGCTCGGGCGAACGGCGTTGCTGGCCACGCGTCCGGGCGGCGACTGGGCCCGGCGTCACGCGCGCGCGGGGCTCGGCGAGCCGGCCGAGTACGAGGGCCTGCTGCGCTGGCTGGCGCGTGGTCCGCAGGACGCGGGCGCGCGTGCGCGCTGCGTGGGGACGCGGCTCGAGCTCACCGGGCTCGCGCCCGAGACGCCGGCCGAGCTCGTCGTGCGTCTCGAGCCGGAGGGGCGCGCGCTGCGGCTCACGCCGCCGGCCGAGCTGGGCCGTGATCCCTGGCGCACGCGCACCTGCGAGCTCGGCGAGGCGCCCGGGCCGGAGGCCTGGCTGGTGCTCGCGGAGGGCGCGGAGGAGCGCGTGGTGACACTGGAGCGGGGGCCCGTGCCCGAGTTCCTGCGGCGCGAGCAGGAGGTGCCGGCCGCCTGGTGGACGGGCGTGGCCGGGCCCGCGGCCGGGCCCGTGGGCCGTGGAGCGCGGGGCTGGGCGCTCTCCGTGCTGGGCCTGGCGCTCGGCCTGCTCCTCGCGGGGGCGGGGCTGCGGATCACCTCGCCCGCACCTTGAGTCGCTCCTGCAACCCTGCAACGACCGCGCGCGGGGACTCCGCGGAAAGGCCGGGGTCAAGGAGCGGGGGAGTTCGTCCGATAGACGGCCACGGCGCGAAAGAAATGCCGCCCTCCCGGAGACCTTCCCCATGAACTCGAACCGCCTCACCGTCCTCCTCCTCGCGGGCTGCCTCGCGGCCTGCACGACGACCTCCTCGAACTCCGTGCGCGACGGCAGTGAACGTTCCGAGTCTCCCTGGGTGCAGGCCGCGCCGCTGCTCGGCCAGCAGATCCAGGACGAGGCCGCGCGCCTGCCCTTCAGCCACGGCTTCGACCGCCTCGAGCAGATCCGCTGGTTCGCGGCGATCGGCGAGCCGGCCTACGACACGCTGCTGCGGCTCGCGCTCGATCCGCGCGACGATGTCGCCGCCGCGGCCCTCGCGGCCCTCGGAGCGACGCTCGATTCGCGCCTCGTGCCGCACGTGCATGCGCTCGAGTGGAGCCCGGAACGCATGCAGGGCGACCTCGAGCTCGAGCGCGCGCGCTGCCTCGTGCGCCTCGGCGACTGGAGCGCCGTCCCGCAGCTGATCGACGGACTCGAGGACGAGCGGCTGTTCACGCGCTCCCTGTGCCTCGACGCGCTGCGCGAGGCCACGCGCGAGAACCAGGGCTACGATCCGCGCGCCGAGAAGAGCCAGCGCGACAAGGGCATCGCGGCCTGGCGCCAGTGGTGGCTCGCCCGCTCGGGCGAGGGGCTCCTGCCGAAGCGCTGAAGGAGCCGCCTCGCGGCTTCAGGTCCCGCGCTTCTTCGCGCGGGTGGCGGCCTTGCGCAGGCGCTCGACCAGCGTGCGGAAGCGCTCTTCCGGGCGCAGCGCGGCGAGGTCGTCGTCGTCGAGCAGGTGTTCGAGGTCGGCGTAGCCGAGCTCGACCGCGCGCTCCAGCATGTCGAGGGCCGTTTCGATCCGGCCGCACAGGGCCAGCGAGCAGGCCAGGTTGTAGCGCACGGTCGGATCGAGGGGCGCGAGGCTGGCCAGGCGCTCGTCGAGGGCCAGCCCCTCGGCGTGGCGCCCGAGCCGCGTCAGGAGCGTCGCGAGCTCGCTCAGGACCTCGAGGTCATCGGGGTGGTGGGGCCGGGCGCGGCCCAGGAAGTCGGCCAGGAACTCGTTGCCGAGGTGGTCGAGGCGCGCGGCCGTGGCCGCGTCGAGTTCCAGGGGCGGGTCGAGGCTCACGCCCCCATGCTCCTCCCTGGAGGCCCGCGGTGGAATACGGAGGCGCGGAAAAGCGAGCTCTCGAAGGGCGATGGTGGCATCGCGCGTGCTGAGCTAGGAGGATGGGAAGGCCTCGCCTCGGCACCGTCTCGCCCGCCCTCGCCATGAACGTCCAATTCTGTGACCTGTGTAACGAGTCGATCCCGCTGGCCGACCTGGATGCCGGCCGGGCCGTGCGCCGCAACGAGCGCCTGATCTGCGCGGCCTGCGAGGGCGCCATGAGCGGGCACCACGCGCGCCCCGAGCTGCCCGCGGGGGCGCCGGTCCGCCCGCCCAGCCTGCCGGTGCCGGCCAGCGCCTCAGCCGTGCCGGCCGTGGCGCTCGCCTTCGCCTCGGTGGCCCTGGTGGTGGCGGTCGGCGCGGGCGCCTACTCGCTGTGGAAGCTCGAGGAACTCGAGGGGCAATCGCGCACGGAGCTCGAGCGCCTGGCGCAGCGCCTGCCGGAGGAAGCGCGCTCGGCCTCGGCCGAGTTCGGTGCGCTCGTGCGGCGGGGCGAGGAGCGCGTGTCCGACGCGCAGCGTGAGCTGGTGGACCTTGGCCGCCGGCTCGATGCGCTGGAGCGGGGCGTGGTCGAGAGCGGCACCCTGGAGCGTCGGCTCGAGCGCCTCGAGGAGCGGCAGGAGTTGCTCTCGGACCTCTCCAGTCGCGTCGACCACCAGGCGGCGGCGCTGGCCGAGTTCGAGCTGGCCCTGGCGCAGGCGGATGCGAGCGCGGCGCCGGCCGTGGCCGAGCCCGCACGTCCCGAAGCGCGCGCCGAGGTCGTCGCTCCGCCGGCGGGCGCGCCCGAGGGCGCCGCGCCGCCGACCTTCGAGCCGCTGCTCGCCGACCTCACCAGCCCGACCGGCAGCACGCGCTGGCAAGCGGTGCAGGCGCTCGGCAAGACCGGCGATGCGCGCGTCGTCCCGCACCTCTTGCCGCTGCTCGACGACTCCGATCTGTTCGTGCGCATGGCGGTCGCGCGTCTGCTCGGCGATCTGGGCGCGCACGCGGCCATCCCCGGGCTGATCGACACGCTCGACGACGAGGAGGTCAGCGTGCGCGAATCGGCCCTGGTCTCGCTGCGCAAGCTCTCGGGTCAGTCGATCGCGTTCGACCCGAAGGCGCGCGACGGCGAGCGCGCGAAGCGCATCAAGGAATGGCGCGCGTGGTGGGAGGGCGCCGAGAAGGAGCTGCTCGGCGCCGACAAGCGCGCGCGCAACTGAACGTACGCCCGGCGGATTGCGCGCGGCCGCGCGTCACTCCAGGCGCTTGACGAGCTGGAAGCCGAAGGGGCTGCGGGCCTCGATGTCGAAGCGCTCGCCGTCGTAGCGCGTGACGCCGACCTCGCCGACGGCGAGGCGCCAGGCGACGTCGCCGAACGCCAGGGCCATCACCTCGCGCGGGTAGACGTCCGCAGCGGGGGGCTCACCCAGGCACATCGCATAGATGCCCGGGTGCTCGTCGTTCGTGTACTGCTTCACGAGCGCATCGAAGTCGGCACCGGCCTGCACGCGCGCGTAGAGCTCGGCGGCCAGGGCCTCGGCCTCATCGGCGTTGCGCGTCACGCCCGGGATCAGGCCCTCGACGGCGATCAGGCAGTGCTGGACGCGCACTTGCTGGGCGGTGTGCTCCGGTCGCTCGAGCAGCGCCTGCATGTGGGCGCGCAGGCGCAGGACCGAAGCGTCGACCGGTGCGGGCACGGGTGCCGGCAAGGGCACCGGCGTCGGCGCGGGCTCGGGCCGGGAAGCGGCACAGGCCCACAGGGTCAGCAGGAGCGGCAGCGACAGGGCGAGCGTCTTCATGGAACTGGAGATGTGCAGCGAGGCACGCCCGCCCGGTGGCGCGCGTGCCTCGCGAGGATTCAGGAGCGCATCACTTCAGGCGCTTGATGATGTGGTAGCCGAAGGGGCTCTTCGGATCGGAGCCCGGGATGCCGCCGTCGAAGCGCGCGATGCCGATCTCGCCGACCGAGAGGCGCCAGGCCACGTCGCCGAAGCCCGCCACCATGCCGCTGCGCGGGTAGACCCCGGCCGTGGAGGGCTGGCCGAGGGACATCGAGTAGATGCCCGGGTGCGAGTCGTTCGTGTTGTTCTTGACGATCGCGTCGAAGTCCTCGCCCGCCAGGGTGCGCGCGTAGAGGTCGGCGGTCAGCGTCTCGGCCTCGCCCGGCGTGCGCGTGACGCCCGGGAGCCCCGCTCCGACCACACCCACCAGGCAGTGCTGGATCGTGACCTCGGCGTCCTTGTGCTCGGGCTTCGCCATGCAGGTGTCGATCGCGGCGTTCATGGCGGCGACGGAATCGAGCGGCGTCTCGGCCTTCGTGCCGCCGGCGGGGGTGCCGCCGTCGCTCATGGCCTGGGGCTCGGGAGTCGGTGCCGCAGCGCCTTTCGAGCAGGCGGCGAGGAGGAGGAGCGGGACGAGAGCGAGGGTCTTCATCCCCACGAGGATAGGCAGCCCCGCGGGCGATCTCCAGCGCACGTCCGCCCCCGGGCGGGCGCGCCGGCGGGGGGGCTCGACGACCCTCACAGCTCCGGTGGCGACCAGCGGCGCACGCGCACACCGGCCGAGGGCGCGGGGCTGCGCGGCGCAGGCCCGCGGGGGGCGCGCAGCACGACCCGCACGGCTCCGGGCTCGGGGGCGAGGCTCCAGCCCACCTCGCAAAGGCCCCGGCGCGCGACCGGGGCGAGCGCGATTCCGAAGCGCGCCAGGGCGCGGCGCGCGCCCCGTCCGGCGGCGTGCCCGAGGTGCTCGGCCAGAGCCGTCGAGCCGACGCCCTCGGCCGCCAGGCGCGCGGCGTGGGAGTGGCGCAGGAGGTGCGCATGGACGCGCTTTCCGAGGCCCGCGCGGCGCGCGAGGCGCGAGAGCAGGGCCCGCACGTAGGCCGGCTCGAGCGGCTCGCCGGCGAGGGTCGCGAAGAGGTGGCGTCCCGGGAGTGCCCTGAGTGCGCGCAGCGCGAGCCAGGCCTCGAGGTAGGGCCGCGCGGCGGGGAAGAGGCGCGCCGAGCGCCTGCGCGGGCCGCCCACGGCGAGCGTCGGCGCATCGAGGTCGAGCCCGTCGACGCGCAGAGCGAGGGCCTCGGAGAGGCGCAGTCCGGAGCAGTAGAGCAGCGCGACCAGGGCGCGGTTGCGCACGCCGGTCGCGGCCCGCTCGCTGGCCGCGCCGAGCAGGCGCTGGACCTCGGCCTCGCTCAGGAGCTCCTCGTGTGCGGGCGTCACGGGCCCTCCATCGTCCGGGCCGGAAACGCAACTGGAGCCGGGCATGGAGTTGCGTTTTCCGCCCGCACGCCGCGCGGAAAGGAGTGCGCGTCGCCGCCGCGCGCTATCCTCGCGGCGTGGCGAGACCGCTCGGTGACTACGAGAAGAAGCGCGACTTCGAGCGCACGCCGGAGCCACCCGCGCGCCGGCCGCGGCGCCGGCCGGGCACGCCGCCGATCTTCGTCGTGCACCGCCACGAGGCGCGCAACCTGCACTACGACCTGCGCCTCGAGCGCGACGGGGTGCTGCTCTCCTGGGCGCTGCCGAAGGGCTTCTCCTACGATCCTTCCGACAAGCACCTCGCGGTGCGCACCGAGGACCACCCGCTCGAGTACATGGACTTCCACGGGGTGATCCCGAAGGGCGAGTACGGGGCCGGCACGATGCAGCTCTGGGACCGCGGGCGCGTCGTGTACCTGAACGGCCCCGGGGGGCCGGAGACGGGCGAGGTGAAGATCACCCTGCACGGTCGGCGCCTGCGCGGCGAGTGGCACCTCGTGCAGACGAAGCAGGGACCGAACACCTGGCTGATCTTCAAGTCGAAGGACCGCTACGCGGGGCTGCGGCGCGACTCGGTCCTGGGCTGCGACCTCGGCGCCGCGCCCGAGGCCGAGCTGCCCCCGCGCCTCGCGCCGATGGAGTGCGGGGTCGAGGCGGCCCCCTTCGGCGACCCGGGCTGGCTGTTCGAGGCGCGCTTCGAGGGGCGGCGCGTGCTGGCGCGCAAGGACGGCGAGCAGGTCGAGCTCGTGGGCCTCGCGCGCGCGCCGGCGGCGGTGCTCGCGGCCCTGCGCGCGGTGCGCGCCGAGCGCGCCCTGCTGGACGGCGTGCTGGTGGCCCACGATGCGAGCGGGCGGCCCTCGCGCGCGCTGCTCGAGGAGCGCCTGGCCGGCGAGGGCGCGGGCGTCGTGCTGTACGCCTTCGATCTCCTGCACTTCGAGGACTACGACCTGCGGCCGCTCGCGACGCTCGAGCGCAAGGCCGCCCTGCGTGGGCTCCTTGCGCCGCAGACCGCGCTGCTCTTCATGGACCATGTGCTCGGGCGCGGCGTCGAGCTGTGCGCGGCGGCGCAGGCGGCGGGGCTCGCGGGCGTGGTGGCGAAGCGCTGCGAGGCCGCCTACGTGTCCGGGCCGAGCGCGGACTGGCGCGCGCTCGAACTCGCCGCCCAGGTCAGCTCGGGCGCGAGCGTCGCCCGGGCGCTGCAGGAGAGCGTCGCGCGCGCGGCGCCGGCGCGCGTCGCCCTGACGAACCTCGACAAGGTCTACTGGCCGGCCGAGGGTTTCACGAAGGGCGATCTCGTCGCCTACTACGAGCAGGTGGCCGACGTGCTCGTGCCGTACCTCGTGGACCGGCCGATCCACCTGAACCGCTTCCCCGACGGCATCGCCGGCAAGAGCTTCTACCAGAAGGAGGCGAAGGAGGGCACGCCGGAGTGGATCCGCACCGTCGCGCTCGGTTCGAAGAGCCGCGGCGGCGCGCTGCGCTACATGGTGTGCGACGGGCGCGACACGCTGCTGTATCTGGTCAACCTGGGCTCGATCGACCTGCACCCGTGGATGTCGCGCGTGGCGACGCCCGACGCGCCGGACTGGGCCGTGATCGACCTCGATCCGAAGGACGCGCCCTTCCGCGACGTGGTGCGCATCGCGCGCGAGGTCGGGCGTCTTCTGCGCGGGATCGGGCTCGTGCCCGAGCTCAAGACCTCGGGCTCGAGCGGCCTGCACGTCTTCGTCGGGCTCGCGCCGGGTTACACGTACGCGCAGAGCGAGGCCTTCTGCGAGCTCGTCGCGCGCCTCGTCGTGCGCGAGCTGCCGGAGATCGCGACCGTCGAGCGCGCCCTGGCCGAGCGCGGTGGCAAGGTCTACGTCGACTTCGGCCAGAACCGCCGCGGGCAGACGGTCGTGCCGCCCTACGTCGTGCGGCCGGTGCGCGGCGCGACCGTCTCGACGCCGCTGCACTGGGACGAGCTCGAGGCGGACCTGCAGATCGCGCACTTCACGCTGCAGAACGTGCCCGAGCGGCTCGAGCGCCTCGGGGACCTCTTCCGTCCGGTGCTGAGCGCGCCGCAGGACCTCGCGGCGGCGATCGCGGCCCTCGAGGGCTACTGGAACGGGCGACGTTGAGCGCGCCGGGCGGAGCGTGGTGGCAGCGCCCGTGGGCGCCGGTGCTCGTGGTCGTGCTCGGCGTGCTGCTGCACGTGCAGGTGCTCGGCTTCGGCTTCCTCGCCGACGACTGGGGGCAACAGCTCGTGCTCGAGCAGCCGATCCCCGGCGCGCGCCTGCAGCCCTGGAACCTGTACGACTTCGGCACGCGCGAAGACGTGGCGCGCGCGCTCGGCGAGGACGTCCTGCCGTGGTGGACGGACCCGGACTGGAAGGCGCGCTTCTTCCGGCCCCTGACGAGCCTCGTCCTGTGGCTCGAATCGGCGCTGCTCGGCCGCAACGCACCGGCGCGCCACGCGCTCGGACTGCTGTGGCACGCGCTGTACCTCGCGCTGGCCTGGCGGCTGTACCGGGCGCTCGGGCTCGGGCGCGGGCTCGCGCTGCTCGCCCTGGCGGTGCTGGCGGCCGAGGATGGCGCGGGGATGAGCGTCGGCTGGTTCGCGAACCGGAACTCGCTGCTCGAGGGCGTGGCGGTCGCCGCCACCGGGCTCTGCGTGCTGCGTGCGCGGCGCACGGGGCGCGCGCGCGACTTCGGGCTCGCGCTCCTCTTCGCGGCGTGTGCCTTCGGGGCGAAGGAATCGGGCCTGGCGGCCTGGTTCGGCTGCGCGGCCGCGTGGTGGGGGCTCGAGCCGGGGCGTGGACGGCGCTGGGCGCTGGCGGCCCTCGGCTGTGCGGGGCTCGCGCTCGGGTACCTCTTCCTGGCCGGCTACGGCACGGTCAGCGCCTTCTATCCGACGCCCTGGGGCGATCCCTTGCGCTACGGTCGGCACCTCGTGGGGCTGCTCTCGACGACGCCCGCCGCGCTGCTCGGGCCCTATCCGATCGACGCGCTCGAGATGGTGCCGGGCGCCTTCCCGCTCCTGGTCGGAGTCGGAGCGGGCTTCCTGTTCCTCGTGCGTCGGCCGCTCGGGCGCGCGCTCCGGGAGCTTCCCGCCGCGCCGGTGCTCGGGCTCTTCGCGCTGGTCTCGCTCGGGACGCAGGCCTGCGCGTTGCCGAGCGACCGCCTGCTCTTCGTGCCGGCCCTGGCGCTCGCGCCCTGCGCGGCGGCGCTGCTCGGCGAGCTGCGCCGGAGCGGGGGACGTGCGCGGCACGCAGGGACGGCCCTGTTCGTGTGCGCGGTCCCGCTCTCGGCCGTGGCGACGCTCGGGCGCGAGGCCATGATCGCGCAGCTCTCGCGCGGTCTCGCGCGCGTCTTCGAGGAGGCCGAGCTCGAGCGAGCGCCCGACGGCGAGCGCGACGTGCTCGTGCTCTCCAGTCCCACGGTGCTGGCCATGCTCTCGCCGCGTGCCGGCTGGAGCTTCACCACGGGCGACACGCGCACGCGCTTCCATCCCGTGCAGTTCACGCGCCGCGGGCTGCGCCTGACGCGCGTCGATGACCACACGCTGGAACTCGAGAGCCTCGACGGGCCTTTCCTGTCGACGCCCTTCGAGGGCGTGTTCCTGGGCGCGAGCGGTGCGCCGGGGCCCGAGCGACGCGGCCACGGCGCGTTCACGTTCGAGCGGCTTGCACCCGGACGCCTGCGCGTGCGGACGCGCGTGCCCTTCGAGGCGCCCGAGCTGCGCGTGCTGGCATGGAACGGCGAGCGGTGGGTGGTGCAGGCCCTGCCCGCGAGCGGCGAGACGAGCGAGCTGCCGGCCCCGGCTCCGCTCTCACCCTTCGTGCCCTGACCGGTCAGGGGGAGGGAAGGCGCTTCCGGCGTCCCTCGGATGCGTTGCCAGCTTGTAGGGAGTTGCAACTCTGATAATGCAGGAAGCTTGAGGGCCGGGCGCAGGTCCCACCCCGGACGGTTGTCCGGGGCCGCGCCCCGATCTCGCTTCCCGGATCTCTCTCCATGCGCGTTTCGAAGTCCCTCCTCGGGGCGGCCGTGGCCGCCTTCGTACCCCTTTCCGTCGCGAGTGCCCAGCTCGGCTTCGCCTCGGCCGGTCCGGTCGACCCGGCCAACGGCTTCCCCACGAGCTACACGGATGCCAACGCACTCGTCCTCGGGCCGTGCCTGACCGACCTCAACTTCTGCGGCCTCGACGTGGCTCCGACCGTCGTCGATGGCGCCCTGGCCTTCCCTGCGAACTACGGCGGGACCTTCCCCGAGGAGTTCTTCTACAACCGCTGCGTAGGCAAGATGACCGTGGCGAACGGCGGCGTCGCCAGCGTGGTGATCGCCCTCGAGGGGGCCTTCGCCAACGGCACCGTGGTGGCGGGGGAGCAGATGGTCTTCGGGCGTCTGCGCATCCGCGTCACCAGCGGCCTGGTTCCCGGCGCGACCTACAACGTGACGACGCCTGTGGGCGTCTACACGTTCGTGGCGGACGGCGGCGGGCGCATCCTGATGACGGATGACGTCGGGCTCGTCCCCGGGCTGTTCAGCGGGCCGGGCAGTGCTCTGACGAGCCACGTCGGCCCTTTCCTGCGCTGGGACACCGATCTGCCGCTCTTCGACCTGCAGGGGCGCGAGTACGTCGGCACTCCGCTGATCGACCACACGATCACGGGCAGCCCGACGGGCACGAACTTCTTCCGCATCGACGGCCCCTCGACCGGCGGTCCGGGCGTGAACTCGGTGCAGACCAACCTGTTCGCGGTCACCGGTCTCAAGCAGGCCGGCGTCACGCCTCCGCCGCCGCCGACTCCGCCGGTCGCGGCCTTCACCTCGGCCCCGAACAGCGGTACGGCGCCGCTCAACGTGGCCTTCACCGATACGTCCACCGGCACGATCACCTCGTGGCTTTGGAGCTTCGGTGATGGCGCGACCTCGACGCTGCAGAACCCGACCCACAGCTTCGCGGCGGGCACGTTCTCGGTGAGCCTCACGGTCGCCGGGCCGGCCGGTTCGAACGTGCTCTCGCAGGCCAACCTGATCGCGGTCACCGAGGCGCCGCCGCCGCCGGTCGGGCTGACGCTCGCGAACCCGCTGCCCGGCCTCGCCAACGTGGCCAACACGCTGGTCCTGACCGGCTGCCAGCCGAACGCGGTGGTGGGGCTCTACACCGGCCAGGTGCTCGGGGCCAGCATCGTGCGCAACAGCCGCTGCCCGCTCGGCATCCCGATCGGGCTGGGCTCGCCGTTCCGCTCGCTCGGCACGGTGCGCGCCAATGCGCAGGGAGTCGCGACCTTCACCACGACTCCGCCGCGCACCTCGAGTGGACGCCTGTTCCACTTCCAGGCCGTGGAGCCTGCGACCTGCAGCACGAGCAACCTCGTCTCGGACGTGCTGTAGCGGCCGACGCGTTCCCTCTCCCGGTTCGTCCGGGGGAGGGAACTTCCTTCGGAGGGGGCGGCCGGAGGGGGGGGGGAGGGCGCAGATTTGGGACGCCGCAATGACGCGGTTGGAATATCCTAGAGCTGTCTGGCCCCCCAGAGGTGGTGGCGTCCGTCCCGGGCGCCAGGTCCAGGCTCAACATCCCCTGCCGCCTCGTTCCCGGATCTGGAGTTCCAAAAAGATGCGTCTCAAGAAGTCCCTCATCGGGGTCGCCGCGACGTCGACCCTGATCGGTTCCCTGGCCCAGGCCCAAGGTCTGGCCGCCGTCGGTCCCACGAACCCCGACCACGGTTTCCCCGAGTCGTACACGGACCACAACGGTCTGCAGCTCGATCTGTGCCTCACCGACCCGGTGCTGTGCCTGCTCGACGGGGCCGTCAGCTTGACCAACCCCGCGGCGGCTTTCCCTGACAACTACGGCGGCACGTTCCCGCCTGAAGCCTTCTGGAACGTGTGCGAGGCCCTGATCCCCACCAACAACGGTGGCAACGCCCTGCTCGTGATCGCGCTCGAGGCGGCCTTCGGCAACGAGGTCCCCGAGGCCGGTCAGCAGGTCGCCTTCGCACGCGTGCGCATCCGCGCCGACAACCTGATCCCGGGCGCCACCTACAACGTGACGACTCCGGTCGGTCCCTTCACGTTCGTGGCCCAGAACGCCGGCGTGCGCGGCATCAACTTCACGGACGACGTCGGCCTCGTGCCGGGCATCTTCACGGGCGCCCTGGGTGGCGCGATCGGGCCCTTCCTGCAGTGGGATAGCGACCTGCCGATCGTCGACGCCAACGGGCGCGAGTACCTCGGCAACCCGTCGATCGACCACACCATCACGGGCAGCCCGTTCGGCACGAACTTCTTCCGCATCGACGGCCCGTCGATCGGCGGCCCGGGCGTCAACCGGATCGAGACCGACCTCTTCGCCGTGCTCGGCCTGAAGAGCAACGTCGTCGAGCCGCCCCCGCCCGCGCCGGTGGCGAGCTTCACCTCGGCCCCGAACAGCGGCGTCGCGCCGCTCAACGTGGCCTTCACCGACACCTCGAGCGGCACGATCACCTCGTGGCTGTGGAGCTTCGGTGACGCGGCGAGCTCGGCCCTGCAGAACCCCTCGCACGCCTACGCGGCCGGCACCTACTCGGTCAGCCTGACGGTGACCGGGCCGGGCGGCTCCAGCACGGCCACGGCGACCAACCTGATCGCCGTGACCGAGCCGCCCGTCGGCAACGTCCTCACGCTCGCCCTGCCGGTCCCCGGCACGGCCGGTGTTCCGAACACGCTGACGGTCACGGGCGCGACGCCCGGGCGCGTGGTCGGCGTCTACACGGGCCAGGCGCTCGGTGCCAGCATCATCAACCAGGGTAGCTGTGGCGGCATCCCGATCGGCCTCGGCCGTCCGTTCCGCCTGGCGGGCCGTGCGACCGCGAACGCGGCCGGCATCGCGGTCGTGCCCGTGGCTCCGCCCGCGACCTCGGCCGGCAAGCTGTTCCACTTCCAGGCCGTCGAGCCCATCAGCTGCCGCACGAGCAGCGTGGTCTCCGACATCCTCTAGAGGAAGTCCGGATCCTGCGCGAGCCCCGTCCGCCACGCGGCGAACGGGGCTCGCGCCCTTTCAGCGGACCGGTTTCACTCGGCCACCGGCGCGGGGCCGCGGTCCGTGCGGCGCAGGCGCGCACGCACCTCGGCGGCCCACAGGGAATCGGGGTCGAGCGCGAGGTAGGCGCGCCAGTGGCGGCGCGCGCGCTCGAGCTCGCCCAGGGCGGCCAGGCTCTCGGCCTGGTTGAAGTGCGCGTCGCCGTAGTCGGGCTCGAGCGCCAGCGCGCGCTCGAAGCACACGCCGGCCTCGCCGTGGCGCTCCTGCTGCGCCAGGGCGTTGCCGAGGTTGTTCCAGGCTTCGACGAAGTCGGGATCGAGCTCGGTGGCGAGCGTCAGGGCGCGCGCGGCGTCGGCGTGGCGACCGAGCGCGTAGAGCGCGTTGCCGAGGTTGAAGGCGATGTCGACGCGCGGGCGCGCCGGATCGAGCGCCTTGCCGTAGGCCAGCACGGCTTCCTCCAGCCGCTCTTCTTCCTCGAGCCGCAGCGCGCGCTGGAACCACAGCTCGGAGTCGGGCACGGTCGTGCTGCGCGCGGCGAACTCGGCCGGAAAGTCGAGCCACAGCTGGCCGCTGGGCTCGGCCAGCTGGCCCGCGCCGGTGCGCACGAGCAGCTTGCCGCGCGCCTCCAGGGCCTCGACCTGCAGCAGCGGCGACTTCGCCTCGGGCCACCAGCGCGCGAGCGCCGCGAGGCTTTTTTGGATGCGGCGCGGGGCGACGCCCTGGGCTGTCAGGCGCGCGAGCGCTTTGGCCTGCGCGACCTCGCGGAACTCGAAGGAGGTGAGCCGGCTGCCCGTGCGCACCGGGTGGATCAGGCCGGCGCGCACCCAGGCGGAGATGCGCTGGGGCGAGAGCTCGAGGATGCGCGCGAGCTGCGCGCTCGTGTACAGGCGGCGCGAGGGTTCGCGCTCGACGCTGAGTCCGAGGCGCGCGAGGAACTCCTGCTCGGAGAGCAGCTCGAGCGGCTGGCCGCGCTCGATGCACGTGCGCGCCTCCTCGACCTCGAAGGAGAGCGCTCCGTCGGCGTCGAGCGGCACGGCGCCATCGGCGAGCACGACCCAGGCCGTGCGCGGGCCCAGGGCCTCGGCCAGGGCGCCACCCGCGGCGGCGAGACGCTCCTGAGCTTCCGAGCGCGTCAGCACGGAGAGGCGCCCCACGACGACGACCTCGCGTCCAGCGAGGTCGGTCACGCGGCCCGGCGAGCGGGTCGTCTTGCGCACCATGCCTGCGAGGATACGCCAGGTCCCGCGCGGCTCAACCCCGGCGCGCGCGATGGCTCCGCGCGACGGTCGTGACGACGCCACGGCGAAGAGCGCTAAGCCGCAGCAGGGACTTTTCTCGGCGGGCTGCTAGGATCTTGGCCCGCTTTCCGGACCGACACCGCGGAAACCTCCCCAAGGAACATGCCATGAAGATCGAAGACGTCATGACGCGGCGCGTGGTCGCCGCCCGGGCCGACACCGAGCTGGCGCACGTCGCACGCCTGATGTGGGACAACGACTGCGGCGCCGTGCCCGTGGTCGACGCCGAGGACAAGGTGGTCGGGATCCTGACGGACCGTGACCTGTGCATGGGCGCGCACTTCAGCGGCAAGGCCCTGCGCGAGCAGCGCGTCTCGGGCTGCATGGCGAGCGAGGTGCTCACCTGCCGTCCCGGTGACGAGGTCCTGGCCGTGGTGGGCGCGATGGCGAAGCGTCGCGTGCGCCGCATCCCCGTCACGGACGGCACGGGCCGCCTGGTCGGGCTGGTGGCGGTGGGGGACCTCTTCGCGGCCCAGGGGCGCGCGAAGCCGAAGGAGCAGAAGGCCCTGGCCGCGGCGCTGCTCGCGCTGATGACCGCCGTCACGGCGCGCGCGCACAAGGACGAGGTCGTGCCGGCCGCGCCCGCGCCGAAGGCTGCGAAGACCGTCGCTCCGGCCAGGAAGGTCGAGGCGCGGCCCGCCCGTCCGGCGGCGCGCCCGAAGAAGCGCGCGAAGGCCGGGAAGTAAGCGTTACGCCTCGGGCAGCAGCGCGACGAAGACGGGGGCCCTGAGCCCGTTGCGCGTGCGCTCGAGGAAGCTGACCGTGCAGTAGAGGCCGGGCTCCACCCAGGACCCGGCCTCTTGCGTTTCCACGAAGGGCGTCGCGCGCGGCCGCGCCTGGCAGCGCGTGCGCAGCTCGCTGCGTAGCGCGTCGCTGAGTCCGCTCCCGACGCGGCCGACGCACACGAGCCGGCCCTCCTCCTCGGCCGCGACGATCAGGCTGGTGAGGTCGCCGCGTGCGTCGGCCACCCAGCCGAGGACCATGCACGGGATCGTGCGCGTGGTCTTGATCTTGAGCCAGGAGCGCGTGCGCTTGCCGGTCAGATAGGGCGAGTCGAGCTCCTTGGCGACGCAGCCCTCGAGGTCGCGCGCGCGAAGCTCGTCGAACAGCGCGCGGCCGGTGCCGACCACGCCCTCGGAGAACACGAGGCGCGCATCGGCGCGCGCGCCCACGAGCTCCTCGAGGCGCGCGCGCCGCTCGCGGAGCGGCTGCTTCAGGCACGCGCGGCCCGCCGCGTAGAGCAGGTCGAAGACCACGTAGACGGCCGGCGTGGCGCGCGCGGCGAGCTCGGCCCGCGCGCGCGTGCGCACGTGCATGCGCTCCAGCACGCGTGTGAAGCTCGGGCGCTCGCCCTCGAAGGCCACGAGCTCGCCGTCGAGTACCGTGCCGTCGGGCAGCGCACGCAGGAGCTCGAGCTCGGGAAAGGCCGGCGCGAGGTCCTGGCGGTTGCGCGTGAGCGCGCGGAACGTGCCGTTCTCGACGAAGGTCAGGGCGCGGATCCCGTCCCACTTGACCTCGAAGAGGTGCTGCTCGGAATCGAACGGCTGTTCGACCAGCGTGGCGAGCATCGGCGCGACGAAGTCCGGCAGGGGCATGCTCATCCGCTCCCCGGCGTGCACAGGGCCGCGCGCCTCACCCGGTCTTGCGCGAGCGGCCCTTCTTGCGCGGTGCGGGCGCTTCCTCGGCGCTCTTCTCCTCGGCGCCCTCGGCCTTGACGCTGGGCGCCATCTTGCGCGCGCCGACGGCCGCGACGCTCTTCTTCAGGGCGTCCATCAGGTTCAGGATCTTCGGTTCCTCGAGGTCCGGGGCCTTGACGATCTCCTTGCCCTCGACCTTGAGCTTGATGAGCTTGGTCAGGTTCTCTACGTAGCCGTCGCGGTACTTCTCGAGGTCGAACTCGGGCAGCGTCGAGGCCTGGATCAGGGTCTGCGCCAGGGCCAGCTCGCCGGCGCTCGGTTGCTCGTTCGGCAGCTCGTCGCGGAAGGTGGTCGAGAGCTTCACCTTCTTCGGGTAGCTGAGCACGCTCATCACGAGCATCCCGTCCTGCGGACGGAGCTGCACGAACTGCTCGCGCCCCGCGATCACGACCTGCGCCAGGGCCACGAGCTGCGACTCCTGCATGCCGCGCACGAGCAGGGCGTAGGGGCGTGCGCCGGCCGGGCCGTCGGGCAAGAGGTAGTAGGTCTTGCCGGCGAAGTAGACCGGATCGACCTTGCCCGGATCGATGAAGCCGTCGATGTGGACCGCGTGGTCCTGCTGGGCGCGCACCGACGAGAGCTCGTCGTCGTCGATGACCACGTACTGGTCCTTGGCGTACTCGTAACCCGAGACGATGTCCTCGCCCTTGAGCTCGCCGTGGCTCTCGCAGACCTTCTTGTAGCGCACGCGGCCGTGGCACTCGGCGTGCAGCTGGTTGAGGCGCACCTCTTCGTCCGAGTTGGCGGCCGTGTAGGCCTTGACCGGGACGGAGACGAGGCTGAGACGGAGGAAGCCTTTCCAGCTGGTGCGGGGAGCCATGCGGGGGTCGGGGGCCAGAGGCCTGTTCGGCGCAAAGGGCCGGAAAGCTAAGGATACCCGCCCCCGGGAGCTCAACCGGCGGGTGCGCGCCCCGGGTGGCAGCGTCGGGCGCCCGGCCCGTGACGGCGGGCAAATTCCGCCGGCGAGGCCGCAGCGCCTTTTCAAGTTTTTCACCCTCGCCGGGGGCCTTCGCGGCCGTCACCGCGCTCGCCTGTGGACCGTTCCGCCCCTTCCGGGGACACTCTTCCGCCCGCGCGACCGCGCTCCCCCCCTGCCTTGAAGCTCCACAACCAGATCCTGCTCGCGCTCGTGCTCGGCATCGGCGCGGGCGTCGCGGCGCACGTGCTCGCGCCCGACGCGGAGTGGACGCGCTTCCTCGCCGCCAAGGTGCTGAATCCGATCGGCCAGGTCTTCCTGCGCTGGATGAAGATGACGGTCGTGCCGCTCGTCTTCGCCTCGATCGCGCTCGGCGTGGCGGGCCTCGGAGCCTCGAAATCGCTCGGGCGCCTGGGCGGGTTGACGCTCGGGTACTTCGCGCTCTCGACCGCGCTGGCGGCGGTGCTCGGGCTGGCGCTCGTGAACGCCGTGCGCCCGGGCGAGCGCCTGGACGAGGCCACGCGCAGCGAGCTCGTCGAGCAGTACCGTTCCAAGGCGCCGCCCGCGAAGGAGATCTCGACCGACTGGTTCGTGGCGATCGTGCCCGAGAACCCGGTCAAGGCCGCGGCCGAGATGGATCTGCTCGCGCTGATCTTCTTCGCGCTGCTCTTCGGCTGGGGGCTGACGCAGCTACCCGAGGAGCGTGCGCGACCGCTGGTCCAGCTCCTGGAGGGACTCGGGGACCTCGTTACCCGGCTGATCGACCTGGGTATGAGGCTCGCCCCGTTCGGCGTGTTCGCCTTGATCTCCGTGAAGACCTGGGAATTCGGCTGGTCCCTGCTCGTGCCGCTCGGGCTCTACGCCCTCGTGGTGCTGGCGGGATTGTTCCTGCACGGGGCGCTGACGGTGTCCTTGCTCGTGCGCACCCTGGGCGGGATGAACCCGCTGCGCTTCTGGTCGGCCTGCCGCGCGAGCATCATCACCGGCTTCTCGACCAGCTCCTCGAACGCCACCCTGCCGACCAGCCTGGCCGTGGCCGAGCGCGAGCTCGGCGTGCCGCGCCGCATCGCCGGCTTCGTGCTGCCGCTCGGCGCGACCATGAACATGAACGGCACGGCGCTCTACGAGGGCGTCACCGTGCTGTTCCTGGCGCAGGTGTTCCAGGTGGACCTCTCGCTCGGCCAGCAGGCCATGGTCGTCCTGCTCTCGGTCATCACCGCCATCGGCGCGGCGGGTGTGCCGGGCGGCTCGCTGCCGCTGCTCGTCGGCGTGCTGGCGACCTTCGGCGTGCCCGGCGAGGGCATCGCCATCATCCTCGGCATCGATCGCCTGCTCGACATGTCACGCACGGTGCTCAACGTGTCCGGCGATCTGTCAGCGGCGGTCTTCATCGCGCGCGCCGAGCACGTCAAGTCGGCCTGACCGGGCCGCACCGTTCACTCCCTTCACCGGTCACCCCCCCTGCCATGATGTCCCTCCTCACGGGTCCCCTTGCGCTCCTCGCCGAAGGCGGGGACGCCGGCACGAGCATGCCGCTCGTGGCCGTCGTGCCGTTCGTGTTGCTCTTGCTGTGCATCGCCGTCCTGCCGCTCGTGGCCGGGCACTGGTGGGAGCACAACAAGAACAAGGCCGTCGTGGCCTTCCTCCTGGCCGCGCCGATCGCGCTCTATCTCGTCCTGTCGATGGGCTCGGCCGGCGTGCACGAGCTCGAGCACAAGGGCAAGGAGTACGCCTCGTTCATCCTGCTGCTGGCCTCGCTGTTCGTTATCTCGGGCGGCGTGTACGTGGGCGGCTCGCTGTCCGGCACGCCGCTTCTGAACACGGGGCTGCTCGGTTTCGGCGCCCTGATCGCGAGCTTCGTCGGCACGACGGGCGCCTCGGTGCTCCTGATCCGGCCGCTCCTGCGCGCGAACGCGTCACGCGTGAACAAGGTCCACATCGTGGTCTTCTTCATCTTCGTGGTCTCGAACTGCGGCGGCCTCCTGACGCCGCTCGGCGACCCGCCCCTCTTTCTGGGCTACCTGAAGGGTGTGCCGTTCGAGTGGACCTTCCAGCTCTGGAGGGAGTGGCTGCTCGTCAACGTGATCCTGCTCCTCCTGTTCAACTTCTACGACCAGAAGGTGTTCGACAAGGAGGAGCGTGAGCGCCCCGGGTCGCAGCTCGAGGAGGTCCAGAAACATGCGCCGCTCAAGATCGAGGGCGGCCTCAACTTCGCCTTCCTGCTCGGCATCGTGGCCGTGATCTTCGCCTCGGGCGCCGGGCTCGGCACGGGCGGCGAGCCCTGGCCCTTCGGGCTCTCGGAGGGCGCGATGCTGGCGCTCGCGGCGGGGGCCTGGTTCACCACGAACCCCACGAACCGCACGCGCAACCGCTTCTCGTGGACACCGGTGGTCGAGGTCGCGGTGCTGTTCGCCGGCATCTTCGTGACGATGTCGCCGGCGCTCCTGATCCTGAATTCCTGGGGCCAGGGGCAGCGCGAGGTCTTCGGGCTGGCCTTCAACATGCACCATCCGGCGCAGTTCTTCTGGGCCTCGGGCATGCTCTCGTCGTTCCTCGACAACGCGCCGACCTACCTGACCTTCGCCTCGACCGCCTGTGGACTCGAGGGCGTGCCGCTCGAGGGGCGCTACCTGGCCAACCTGCTGGCGCACACCGAGGGCGGCGGCATCGGGCCGCGGCTCCTGATGGCGATCTCGTGCGGCTCGGTCTTCATGGGCGCCAACACCTACATCGGCAACGGGCCGAACTTCATGGTCAAGGCGATCGCCGAGGAGAGCGGAGTCAAGATGCCGAGCTTCTTCGGGTACATGGCCTACTCGGGCTTGATCCTGCTGCCGATCTTCGGGATCGTCACGCTGGTGTTCTTCCGGTAGCCCGGAGAGCGCCTACCCCCTGCTCCCGCTCCTCGCCCTCGCCTTCGCGCTCGTCCTCTTCGTCGGCTACCAGGCCTACGGGAAGTTCGTCGAGCGCCGCCTCGCGCCCGACGACGGGCGCGTGACGCCGGCCGTCGCGCGCGCGGACGGCGACGATTTCGTCCCGACCGGACGCTTCTACTTGTTCGCGCAGCACCTCTCGGCGATCGCGGCCGCAGGCCCGATCGCCGGGCCGATCCTGGCCGCGCGCGACTTCGGCTGGCTGCCGTGTCTCCTGTGGATCCTCTTCGGCGTCGTCCTGATCGGGGCCGTGCACGACTTCTCGACGCTGTTCGCCTCGGTGCGCCACGGGGCCTGCTCGATCGCCGAGATCGCGCGCCAGGAGCTCGGCGCGCCGGCCGGGCGCGCGCTGATGGCCTTCATCTTCATCGCGCTCGCCTACGTGATCGTGGCCTTCGCGGACATCACCGCGAGCTCGTTCGCGGCCGGGACCGAGGAACTCGCGGCGGCGGGGGTGACTTTCCACGCGGGCGGCGCGGTGGCGCTCGCCAGTGTGCTGTACCTCGGGCTCTCGCTCGTGCTCGGCCTGGTGCAGCGCTTCCTGAAGCCGCCGCTGTGGCTGGTGAGCGTCGTCTTCGTGCCGCTGACGCTCTTGATGGTCTGGCTCGGCACGCAGTTCTCGGGCGCGCTGCTCTTCCCGCAGAAGACCTGGGGGCTCCTGATCCTCGGCTACTGCGTGCTGGCGGCCGTGACGCCGGTGTGGCTCTTGTTGCAGCCGCGCGGATACCTGGGCGGCTTCGTGCTCTTCACCGCGGTCGCGGCCGGCCTGTGCGGCGTGCTCTTCGGCGGTTACGAGATCCAGCAGCCGGCCTTCAAGGGCTTCGCCGTGCCGGACAAGGCGCTCGGTTCGCTCTTCCCGTTCCTGTTCGTGACGATCGCCTGCGGGGCCTGCTCGGGCTTCCATGGTCTCGTGTGCTCGGGCACGACCTCGAAGCAGGTCGCGCGGGAGTCGCACACGCGCTTCGTCGGCTACGGGGCGATGCTGGCCGAGGGCCTGCTCGCCTTCCTGGCGCTCGCGACGCTGATGATCGCGAGCGACGCCGAGCTCGCCGGCAAGGCGCCGGCGGCGATCTACGGCCAGGGCCTCGGGCGCTTCCTGACGCTCTTCGTGGGCGAGGGGAACCTCGTCTTCGCGACGACCTTCGGCGCGATGGCCTTCTCGACCTTCGTGTTCGACACGCTCGACGTGTGCACGCGCCTCGGGCGCTACCTCGCGCAGGAGCTGTTCGGCTGGCGCGGACGCGGCGGAGCGGTGTTCGGGACGCTGCTGACGATGGCCGGGCCGGCCTGGATCCTCTCGAACTCGGCCCCGGGCTCGTACCTGACGTTCTGGACGCTGTTCGGGGCCTCGAACCAGATGCTCGCGGCCCTGTCCCTGTTCGCGATCGCGGTCTGGCTGAAGCGCGCGCGGCGTCCGAGCGCCTTCGTGTTCGTGCCGATGCTGTTCGTGCTCACGATGACGAGCTGGGCGCTCGTGCGCATGGTCTGGCACAACTTCACGCTCGTCGGCGAGAGCGGCGGCGCGCTGGCGAATGCGCTTGCGGGCTCGTGCCTACTCTTGCTGGCGGCCTTCCTGGTGGCGAGCGGCTGGCGGCGCGTGCGCTCCGGCGCTTGATCCACACTTCCGGAGTCGCGCCTCGTCTGTGGCGCGCGCTCCCGGGCTCAGGCCCGCGCTAGACTTCCGGCCCCCGAACGCCCGACCCCGGAGCCTTCCATGCCTACCTCGTCCCTCGTCGCGCTGGCCCTCGTGTCCTTCTCCGGCGACGACTGGCCGCAGTACAACGGCGCCGCCAGCGACCGCATCTCGCGCGAGACGCTCGGCACGAAGAGCTTCCCGAAGGACGGTCCGAAGGCGCGCTGGCGCGTCGAGACGGGCGCCGGCTTCAGCTCGCTCGCCGTGGTAGGGAAGCGCGCTTACACGCTCGTCCTGCGCAAGGGCGACGAGGTGCTGGTCGCGCTCGACGCCGAGACCGGCAAGGAGCTGTGGTCGGCCGAGCTCTCCGAGCCCGACTACGACGGCGGCGCGAATGCCGGCGAGGACGGCAACGACGGCGGCGACGGGCCCCGCGCGACGCCGAGCGTCGCCGACGGGCGCGTGTTCGTGTTCGACGCGAGCCTCGGCCTCCACGCCTTCGATGCGACGAGCGGCAAGGAGCTCTGGAAGCAGGACCTCGCCGACGACTTCGACGGCAAGAAGATCCAGTGGAACAACGCCGCGTCGGCCCTGGTCGAGGGCGCGCATGTGTTCGTGGTGGGCGGCGGCGCGGACCAGTCGCTGCTCGCCTTCGAGGCCGCGACCGGCAAGCTTGCCTGGAAGCGCGGCAGCGAGAAGATGACCCATGCGACGCCGATCGCGGCCACG
>Ga0172372_10000521_pt1 | contig 58962 bp, 50 predicted proteins | sample LakKiv5m_2_FD_114544 | JGI IMG/M metagenome (GOLD analysis project Ga0172372, IMG submission 114544) | Freshwater microbial communities from Kabuno Bay, South-Kivu, Congo - kab_092012_9.5m | ecosystem: Environmental > Aquatic > Freshwater > Lake | place: Democratic Republic of the Congo...
GAAGGCGAAGGAGAGGGCGAAGGCGAAGGCGAAGGCGAAGGCGAAGGCGAAGGAGAAGGCGAAGGAGAGGGCGAAGGCGAAGGCGAAGGCGAAGGTGAGGGAGAGGGCGAAGGCGAAGGCAAGGGTGAAGGTGCCGGCTGCGCCTGCGGGCTCAGCGGCAGCGTCCTCGACGGCAGCGTCCTGTCGGTGGTCGTGCTCTCGCTTCTTCGCCGTCGTCGTCGTTGCGGCTGAGGACTGCGCCGATCATCGACCGCGTGCCGCTGCGCGCGCCGCGCAGGTGTTCATGTTTCGATGGGAATCCGGCTCGCACGGAGCTGTCACCCGCTGCTTGTCGCGCTCGCGAGGTCAACGCCCGGCGAAGGCGCGCAGCACGAGCGGCAGGCGCGCGCCCCAGCTCGCCTCGTCGTGGCCGCCGCGAATGTCGCTCAGGGTCCACAGCGTGGCGTCACGGCGGGGATGCTCGCCGGGGCGCAGGTCGTGCCAGTCGTAGCCGGCGGCGTCGGCGAGCAGGCGCGCCATCTCGCGGCCGCGCTTCGTCGCGAGGTGCTCGACGACGGCGTTGTGGTCGCCGCCGTCGCGCCGCAGGCCCCAGTCGATCCACACCCGCGGCCGCGACGACGACGTGAGCACCGCCCAGACCTCGTCGACGATGGGGGCGGCGCGCAGCGGCGACTCGCCGGGCCCGTACGGCGGTGGCTCGATGCCCGAGAAGAACGACGGCGACATCGCGCCGGCGAAGCCGAAGACGTCGGGGTGCCGCGTCGCCGCGTAGAACGAGATGAGCCCACCGTGCGACGAGCCGACGACGGCGCGGGCGCCGGCTGTGGGGATCGTCGGGTAGTGCGCGTCGAGGAACGGCACGAGGTGCGCGGCGAGGTAGCGCGCGTACGCCGGCGCCTGGCCCCACGGTCGGCGCCCGAACGACCAGTCGACGTGGGTGTATTCGGCGTTGCGATCGTGCGGATGCACCGCGACGACGATGACGGGGTCGACGTCGTCACCGCCGCGGGCAAGCGCCTCGGCGACACCCCAGGTCTGCTTGAAATTGCCGCCAGGCCAGAAGCTCGTGTCGCCGTCGTGCATGACGACGACGCGGAAGCGAAGGGCCGGATCGCGGGCCGCAGGTGGCAGGCGCACGTGGACCTTGCGCGGAGCGAGGCCGCCGCCGACGTCGAGGGCGTCGAAGGTGTGGAAGAGTCCCGCGGCGCCGCCGAAGCCGCCGTCGTGGGCCCAGGCCCGTTGTCCGCCGACGACGATGGGACGCGCTGCCATGCGCTGAGCATCGAAAAGAAAACGCGGGCCGACAAGCGGCCCGCGTCATGCGTCGACACGCTGGCGCTCAGGGCGCGATGTCCCAGGTCTCGAGCGTCTTCTTCACGTCCGCCATGAACGAGTCGGCGGTGGCGCCGTCGATGAGGCGGTGATCGAAGCCGAGCGACACGACGCCCATCGGCCGGATGGCGAGGGTGTCCATGCCGTCGACCTCGCGCACGACCACTTCCTTCTGGATGCGGCCGACGCCGAAGATGGCGAGGTTCGGCTGGTTGATGACCGGCGTGCCGATGATCGCGCCGTAGTTGCCCGGGTTCGTGATCGTGAAGGTCGAGCCCGAGATCTCGTCGGGCTTGATCTTGCGGGTGCGCACGCGCGTGGCGAGGTCGGTGATCGTGTGGGCCAGACCGCGCAGGTTCATCTGGTCGGCGTGCTTGATGACCGGGACCATCAGGCCGGGCTCCGGCGTGTCGATCGAGACCGCCATGCCGAGGTGCACGTCCTTCTTGAAGACGATGTCGGTGCCGCGGATCTCGGCGTTGATGTACGGGTGACGACGCAGCGCCTGCGCGATCGCGGCGGCGAGGAAGACCGTGTAGGTGAGCTTCACGCCCTCCTCGGCCTCGAAGCGCGCCTTGTGCGCCTTGCGAATGCGATCGACGGCGCTGTAGTCGACGTCGAAGAACGTGTGGACATGGGCGCTCGTCTGCTTCGAGTTCACCATGTTCTGCATGATGACCTTGCGCATCGGCGACGCGGGCTTGACGGTCTCGCGCTCGCCAGCGGCGAAAGTCACCGTCGGCGACGTCATCGGCGCCGCACGCGGGGCCTGGGCCGCCGGCGCCGGAGCGGCGACGGGGGCGGCAGCGACGGGGGCGGCAGCGACGGGGGCCGCGACCTTGCCGGCCTTCTTGTCCTCGACGTACTGCTGCAGGTCCTTCTTCGTCACGCGGCCGTTGTTGCCGGTGCCGGGCAGGGCCGAGAGCTCGGCGTCGCTGATGCCGTGGTCGGCGGCGATCTTGCGCACGAGGGGCGAGACGAAGCGCGCGTCCGACGTCGTCGGCGCCGCACGCACCGGGGCGGGGGCGGCGACGGCGGGGGCGGCCGCAGCGGCGGGCGCCGGGGCAGCGACGGGGGCCGCCGCCGGGGCGGCGGCGGGGGCCGCGACGACAGCAGCGCCAGCAGCGCCCACGTACCCGAGCACGGTGCCGACGGCGACGGTCTGGCCCTCGTTCACGGCGACGGAGACGAGGGTGCCCGTCGTCGGAGCGGGGATCTCGGCCTCGACCTTGTCCGTCGAGATGAGCAGGATGTTCTCGTCCTTCTTCACCGCATCGCCGGGCTTCTTCAGCCACTTCACGATGGTGCCCTCGGCGATCGACTCACCGAGTTGCGGCATCACGACCTTCGTGGCGCTGCCGAGGTCGGCGGCGGCGGGCGCAGCGGCCGGCGCGGGGGCGGCAGCGGGCGCCGGCGCCGGGGCGGGCGCGGCTGGCTTCGGCGCAGGCGCGGCGGCGGGCGCAGGGGCAGCAGCGGGGGCCGCCTTCGCGGGCGCCTCACCGGCGGCGCCGACGAAGCCAAGGACGGTGCCGACGGCGACGGTGGTGCCTTCCTTGACGTCGATGGACAGCAGCACGCCCGACGCGGGGGCGGGGATCTCGGCCTCGACCTTGTCCGTCGAGATGAGCAGGATGTTCTCGTCCTTCTTCACTGCATCGCCGGGCTGCTTGAGCCACTTCACGATGGTGCCCTCGGCAATCGACTCACCCAGCTGCGGCATCACGATCTTGTCGGCCATGGATCTCCTCGTGGTCCCCATCGTCGGGGCGGCAACGAAACGCGGACCCGATAGCACGGCCAGCACAGATGTCACGACCGCCGTCGGCGGCGACGACGCCGCAGCCGACGACCCATGCCGTGCGGTGCAGACGTCGTCGGCCGGCGCATCCGGCCGCGGGTGGGAGTTTTGACTACATTGGCCGGGGCGGTGCCGGGACGACGACGGCGACCCCGGCGATGCCGTCGCGCGCATCGATGAGGACCCGCAGCTGGCTGCCGCCGCGATCCCGCAGGCGGGCGGTGCCGGTGACGACGTCGCGATCGCCGACCCGGTGCAGCTCGCCCGGCCCCTCCTCGACCCGCAGCAGCGGCGCGAGGAAGGGCCGCTCCGTTGGCGTGCGGCGACAGGCGAGCGGCGGCGGCTCCACGAGGGAGCGGGCCGGATTGCCGCGCACGATGAGCCACAGGTCGCCCTCGAGGACGACGCCCTGGGCGCGTGCGGCACCCTCGAGGCGGCGGCGGGCCTCGGCCGGGTTCGCGATCCCCGTCGACGCCACCACACAGACCGCCAGCCCGGGCAGCGTCGGCGTCACCGCGATCGCGCCCGGTCGGGCGAGGGCCAGCTGGGGCGCTGCGGCGTCTTCGGCGGCCTTCTTCGCGGCGTCCTCGGCGCGCTGCCGTTCCTCGGCGACCTTCTTCGCGGCTTCTGCGGCGAGGCGTGTGGCTTCGGCGGCCTTCTTCGCGGCGACTTCTTCGGCAAGGCGCTTTTCCTCAGCGGCCTTCTTCGCGGCGACCTCGTCGGCGAGGCGCTTCTCTTCAGCGGCCTTCTTCGCGGCTGCTTCCTCGACGGCCTTCTTCGCTGCGGCTTCTTCGGCGAGGCGCTTGTCCTCGACAGCCTTCCTGGCGGCGGCTTCCTCGGCGGCCTTTTTCGCGGCGGCTTCCTCGGCGGCCTTCTTCGCGGCGGCCTCCTCGGCGGCCTTCTTCGCAGCGGCCTCTTCGGCAGCCTTCTTCGTGGCGGCCTCCTCGGCGGCCTTCTTCGCGGCCTCCTCGGCGGCCTTCTTCGCGGCGGCCTCCTCGGCGGCCTTCTTCGCGGCGGCCTCCTCGGCAGCCTTCTTTGCGGCGGCTTCGTCGGCGAGCCGCTTGTCTGCAGCAGCCTTCTTTGCAGCGGCCTCCTCGGCGGCCTTCTGTGCGGCGGCCTCCTCGGCGGCCTTCTTCGCGGCGGCCTCTTCAGCGCGGCGGCGCTTCGCCTCCTCGCGGGCCTCGGCGCGTGCGCGGCGCTGTTCTTCGAGGGCGCGCTGGCGGGCCTCGCGCTCCTCGCGACGACGACGCTCGAGCTCACGCTTGCGCTCGAGGCGGGCCTCGATCTCGCGACGGCGGGCGGCCTCGGCCTCCTCGACGAGTCGCTGCTTCTCGGCGAGCTCGGCGGCCTTCCTGGCGGCGGCCTCGTCGATGAGCCGCTGCTTCTCGGCGAGCTCGGCGAGGCGCTTGTCTTCGGCTGCCTTCTTCGCGGCGGCCTCGTCGGCGAGGCGCTTCTGCTCGGCGAGGCGCTGCGCCTCGGCGCGCTCCTCGGCAGCCTTCTTCGCGGCGGCCTCGTCGGCGAGCCGCTTCTGCTCGGCAAGGCGCAGGGCCTCGGCCCGCTGCCGCTCCTCGGTGCGCAGTCGTTCCTCGACAGCCTTCTTCGCGGCGGCTTCATCGGCGAGGCGCTTCTGGGCGGCGGCGTCCTCGGCGCGGCGCTGCTCCTCGACGAGACGCTGCTGGGCGGCGGCCTCCTCGGCGCGGCGCTGCGCCTCGGTCCTTCTTGCGGCTGCGTCGGCCTCGGCGGCGTCGCCGCCGAACGGTGGCTCATCCGTCGCGACGTCGTCGCGGTAGGTCTCGGTGGCGTCCTCCCAGCGCACGACCTTGTCGGGGCCACCGCAGCCGGCGACGGCCACGGCCACGGCCACGACGAGGGACCCGGTGCGGGCAGGGCTGCGCACTCAGCCCCCGTGGGTCTTGACGAGGTGCTGCAGGCGCTCGACGGCGGTCTGCAGGGTGGGCAGGGCAGGCCCGAAGGAGAAGCGCACGTGGCGCTCGAAGCGGCTCGTGCGGTTCACGCGGCGGTGGCCGGGGTTGATGTCGAAGAAGGCGCCGGGGACGACGATGACCTTCTCGTCGAGGGCGGCGCGGAACAGCTTCATGCCGTCGTCGAGCGGGGACGGCAGGTGCTCGACACTGCCCCACACGTAGAAGCCGCCCTGGGGGGCGAGGTCCACGCGCACGCCGAGGGACTCGAGCGCGCCGAGCAGGAACGCGCGCTTCTTCGAGAAGGTCTTGTGGATGGCCTCGGTCTCGCGCTGGACGACCGTGTCCTCGAGCAGGGGGATGGCCGCCTGCTGCGCCGGTCGGGAGCCGCCGCCGTCGAGGAACGAGCCCGCCGAGCTCACGGCCTCGATGACCTTCTTCGGGCCCACGGTCCAGCTGATGCGCAGGCCGGGGTAGCGCCAGTTCTTCGTGAGGCCGTCGATGACGATGACCGGATCCTTCTCGACGTCCTCGACGTGGGCGGCGGCGCTGATCATCTTGCGGCCGAGGCCGTCGGGGTCCGTCCAGATGTAGTGGCTGTAGAACTCGTCGACGATCATGGCGCACTCAAGCGCCCGGCACGTCGCCACCCAGGCGGCGAGCTCGCTGCCGGCGATGGTGCGGCCCGTCGGGTTGCAGGGGTTGCTCAGCAGCAGCGCCGACAGGCCCCGCCCGAGGATCTCCTTGCGCAGCTCGTCGACGCTGAAGTGGTAGCGGCGCTCGCTCTCGAGAAGGATCGGGATCGGATTGAAGAGGCGGAACACCCCGAGGAGTTCCTCGTAGGCGGTGTAGTCCGGCAGGAAGTGCCCGAGGTTCACCTCGCCGAGGGCCGTGACGGCGCGCGCGAGGGCGAGGCGACCGCCGCCGCAGATGGCGACGTTCTCGGCGGAGTACTGCGACGGCATCCCGCGACGGTAGGTCCGGTTGTACCAGTCGGCGACGGCGGCCCGCAGGTCGCGCAGGCCGGCGACGGGGGCGTACTCGTAGGCGTCCTCGGGGATGTGCAGGGTCTCGAGGCGCGGCGGCGCTCCGGGGAGGTTGCCGGTCTCGGGCTGCCCCTGGCCGAGGTTGCACCAGCTCGCGTCGCCGCCTTTGTAGCCGCGCTTTTCGGCCTCGCTGGACACGAAGATGACGCCGGTCTTTGGCACCTCGCGAAACGCGGGCAGGGACGGCTGGGACTGCGACTCGGACGACGACACGACCACCATGCGACGCGGCATCCCATCGCCGCTGGCGCCTGTCGAGCGGGTGCGTGGTCGGGTGTGTAGGTTGTTATCGTACCCAGGCGGTGACGACGACGCCGGCAGCCTTGTCCTGCTACACACCGCCCACGAGGTGGCGGATGGTCTGGACGGTCCACAAGTTCGGCGGCACCAGCATGGGCAGTGGCGAGCGCATCGCCGGCGTCGCCGCTCTGGTCCAGGCGCAGCAGCAGGACGGCGTCGACGTCGCTGTGGTCGTCTCGGCCATGTCGGGCGTCACCAACGCCCTGTTCGCGCTGTGCGAGCAGGCCGCCGCCCGCGACCCGCGCTGGCAGGACGCCCTCGCCGGTCTTGTCGAGCGCCACGTCGGCGCTGCCCGCGCCCTCGGCATCGACGACGACGGCGTCGCCGCGCTGCGCTCCCGCTTCGATGCGGATGCCCGCGGCATCGCCGACCTGCTGCGGGCCCGCGCCCTGCTCGGCGGCACCCAGGAGGTCATCGACGAGGTCATCGCCGGCCACGGGGAGGTGTGGTCGGCCCAGCTGCTCGCGGCCCGCCTGGGCGCCCCCTTCGTCGACGCCCGCGACGTCCTGCTGGTGGCCCCCGCCGAGCTCGGCCCCGCTGTGCAGTGGGAGGAGTCCCGCGCCCTGCTGCAGGCCCGCCTCGCCGGGCGCCCCGCCGGCGTGCCCATCGTCATCACCGGCTACGTCGCCCGCACGACGGGTGGCACGCCGACGACGCTGAAGCGCAACGGCAGCGATTTCTCGGCCAGCATCTTTGGCGCCCTCCTCGACGCCCGCGAGGTCGTCATCTGGACCGACGTCGATGGCGTGCTGTCAGCGGACCCGCGCCGCGTCCCCGAGGCCGTCCTGCTCGACGAGATGAGCTACGAGGAGGCGATGGAACTCGCCTACTTCGGCGCGAAGGTCGTGCACCCCCGCACGATGCAGCCCGCCGTCGAACGCGGCATTCCGATCTGGATCAAGAACACGTTCCGCCCGCAGGTGCGCGGCACCCGCATCGGGCCGTCGTCGTCGTCGTCGTCGTCGTCGCCGGTGAAGGGATTCACCACCATCGACGACGTTGCCCTGCTGAACCTCGAGGGCACCGGCATGGTCGGCATCCCCGGCATCGCCGAGCGGCTCTTTGGTGCCCTGCGCGGTGTCGGCGTCAGCGTCATGGTGATCTCGCAGGCGAGCTCGGAGCACTCGATCTGCATCGCGATCAAGGCGCACCACAGCGAGCTGGCCCGCGCCACCGTCGAGGAGGCCTTCGCCACCGAGCGCCGCCTCGGGCATGTCCAGGCCGTCACGATTCAGGCCGGCTGCGCCATCGTCGCCGCCGTCGGCGACGCCATGGCGAGCGCCCCCGGCGTCGCCGCCCGATTCTTCTCCGGCCTCGCCCGCGCCCGCGTGAACGTGCGTGCCGTCGCCCAGGGCAGCTCCGAGCGCAACATCACCGCCGTCATCGACGCCCGCGACAGCACCCGCGCCCTGCGCGCCGTCCACGCGGCCTTCACGCTCTCGGACACCACCCTGTCCGTCGGCGTCATCGGCACCGGAGGCATCGGTCGCGCCCTGCTCGCCCAGCTCGCCGCCCAGAAGGAGACCCTGCAGCGCGACTTCGGCGTCGACCTGCGCGTACGCGGCGTTGCTTCGTCGACGGCGATGGCCCTCGGCGACGGTACGACGTCACTCGAGCTCCCGCGCGACGCCACCGCCGACGTCGATCTCGAGGCCTTCGCCCGCTGGGTGCAGGCCGAGCACCTGCCCCACGCCGTCATCGTCGACTGCACCGCGAGCGACGCCGTCGCCGACCGCTACGCCGAGTGGCTCGCCCGCGGCATCCACGTCGTCACGCCCAACAAGAAGGCGGGCTCTGGACCGCGGGCGCGGCGGGCCGCGATCCTCGCCGCCCAGCGCCAGTCGGGGGCCCGCTTCTACGCCGAGGCCACCGTCGGCGCCGGCCTGCCCGTCGTCGGGACACTGCGCGATCTCGTGCACACCGGCGACCGCGTCCTCGCCGTCGAGGGCATCCTGTCGGGCACACTCTCCTGGCTGTTCAACACGCTGACGGCGGAGACGACGCTGTCGGGCCTCGTCCGCGAGGCGCGTCGCCTCGGCTACACCGAGCCCGATCCCCGCGAGGACCTCTCGGGGCTCGACTTCGCGCGCAAGCTCGTCGTGCTCGCCCGCGAGCTCGGCCGCGACGTCGCCCTCGAAGACGTCGTCGTCGACGACCTCGCCCCCGGCGTGCCCTTCGGCCTCCCCCTCGAGGCGCTCCTCGAGGCCCTGCGCCCCGCCGACGAGCGGGTGGCCGCCCTGCAGCGCGAGGCCACGGCCCGCGGCGAGGTGCTCCGCTATGTCGGCACGATCCCCGAGGAGGGTCCGCCGCGCGTCGCCCTGCGGACGTTGCCGATGAGCCACCCGTTCTCGCGCCTCGCCGGCACCGACAACGTCGTCGCCTTCCGCACTGCCCGCTACAGCGTGCAGCCCCTCGTCGTGCAGGGCCCCGGGGCCGGACCCGAGGTCACGGCGGGCGGGGTGTTCTCCGATCTGCTGCGCCTCGCGGCCCACGTCGGCGGCCGGGTCTGACGGACGGAAGGGTCAGCACTCCGGCCCCGCCTTGCGCGGTGGTCCCGGAGTCGCCACGACGCCGTCCATGACCCGCGACATCTTTCCATTCGAGCGCACGGCCCCGGCCGCGCAGCAGCAGATCACGGCCTTCCACAAGGACTTCGTCGACGAGGTGAAGGCCGCCGTCGCGCGCGACCGCGTCGTCGTCGTCGGCATGGCGTGGAACCCCTTCGTCGGCAAGGCCCACGCGGCGCTGCGGGCCGCCGGCGTCCCGTTCACCCGGATCGATCACGGCAACTACATCACGGGCTACCGTCGTCGCCTCGCCATCAAGATGTGGACGGGTTTCCCCACCTTCCCGCAGGTCTTCGTCGCCGGCACCTTCATCGGCGGCTTCGCCGAGCTGCGTCGGCTCATCGACGATGGCGGCCTCCAGCCCTGAGCGCATCCGCTGTGACGGACGAACGCGGCGCCGGGGCCTCCGCTGCCGCACCCCCAGAAAGGCCCTTGCGGGGTCGCATCGGGTGAGGTCTACACGCCGCGTCACCATGACGGCTGGTGATCGGTCCGGGCCGCCCGGAGCGCCTCGGCAGCCGCCACCAGCATGTCTGGCAGAACTCGGAGAGCAGGTCATGGCCCGCGATTTTTCCCTCGACCGTACGCGTAACATCGGCATCATCGCCCACATCGACGCCGGCAAGACGACGACGACGGAGCGCATCCTCTTCTACACGGGCATGACCCACCGTATCGGTGAGGTCCACGACGGCGGCGCGACCACCGACTACATGGAGCAGGAGCGCGAGCGCGGCATCACGATCACGTCGGCCGCCGTGACCTGCGCGTGGCGTCGCCGTATGGGCCAGGAGGGCTTCGACCTCAGCCAGAGCCCCGAGTACCGCATCAACATCATCGACACCCCCGGACACGTCGACTTCACCATCGAGGTCGAGCGCTCGCTGCGCGTCCTCGACGGCGCCTGCGTGGTGTTCGACGGCGTCGCCGGCGTCGAGCCGCAGTCCGAGACCGTGTGGCGCCAGGCCGACCGCTACGGCGTTCCGCGCATGTGCTACGTCAACAAGCTCGACCGCACCGGCGCGAACTTCTTCCGCTGCGTCGACATGATCGTCGAGCGCCTCAAGGCGAAGCCGGCCGTGATGACGCTGCCGATCGGCGCCGAGGCCGACTTCACTGGCCTCATCGACCTCGTCCGGATGAAGCAGATCACCTGGAAGAACGAGGACAAGGGCGCCGAGTACCAGCTCAGCGACATCGGCGCCGAACACCTCGAGCAGGCGAAGACCTGGCGCGAGAAGCTCGTCGAGCAGCTCGCCGACGTCGACGACAACATCGCCGAGAAGTTCCTCGGTGGTGAGGAGGTCGGCGAGGCCGAGCTCGTCGCCGGCCTGCGCAAGGCGACCATCGCCCTCAAGCTGGTTCCGACCTTCTGCGGCTCGTCCTTCAAGAACAAGGGCGTGCAGTACCTCCTCGACTCCGTCATCGACTACATGCCGTCCCCGATCGACATCCCGTCGGTGAAGGGCCGCGACCTCAAGGACGAGGACAAGGAGATCATCCGCAAGGCGGACGACAGCGAGCCCCTCACGACCCTCGCCTTCAAGCTCCTGAACGACAAGTTCGGTCAGCTCACGTTCATCCGCGTCTACTCCGGCGTGCTCAAGAAGGGCGACAGCGTTCTCAACGCCCGTACCGGCAAGCGCATCCGCGTCGGCCGCCTCGTGCAGATGTTCGCCGACAAGCGCAACGAGATCGAGGAGTGCTACGCGGGCAACATCTGCGCCGCCATGGGCGTGGACTGCGTCACCGGCGACACGCTCTGCGACGAGAACAACCCAGTCGTCCTCGAGCGCCTCACGGTGCCGCCGGCCGTCGTCACCCTTGCCATCGAGCCGAAGTCGAAGTCCGACCAGGAGAAGATGGGCACGGGTCTCGGCCGCCTCGCCGCCGAGGATCCGTCGCTCCGCCTGAAGACCGACGAGGAGACCGGCCAGACCACGATCGCGGGCATGGGCGAGCTCCACCTCGAGATCATCGTCGACCGCCTCAAGCGCGAGTACGGCGTCGAGACCAACGTCGGCAAGCCGCAGGTCGCCTACCGTGAGACGATCACGAAGCCGATCACCGAGGACAACACCTACAAGAAGCAGACGGGCGGCAAGGGCCAGTACGCCAAGGTCATCATCAAGGTCGAGCCGAACGAGCCGGGCAAGGGCTTCGAGTTCATCAACGACACGGTCGGTGGCTCGGTGCCGAAGGAGTTCATCCCGGGTGTCCAGAAGGGCCTCGAGGGCGCGCTCACCCGCGGTATCCGCGCCGGCTACCCGGTCGTCGACGTCAAGGTCAGCCTCATCGACGGCGCCTACCACGAGGTCGACTCCGACGCCCGCACCTTCGAGATCTGCTCGTCGCAGGCCTTCCAGGAGGCCACGAAGCGCGCCGGTCCCGTCATCCTCGAGCCCCTCATGAAGGTCGAGGTCGTGACGCCCGAGGACTGGATGGGCGACGTGATCGGCGACCTCAACTCCCGCCGTGGCTCGGTCCAGGGCATGGAAGACCGCGCCGGCATGAAGGTCGTCACGGCCAACGTGCCGCTCGCCGAGATGTTCGGTTACGCCAACGCGATCCGGTCGAAGACCCAGGGCCGCGCCAGCTACACGATGGAGTTCTCGCACTACGAGCAGGTGCCGAACAACGTCGCCGAGCAGATCATCGCCAAGTCCGGCGGTAAGTGATCGATGAGCCCCCATGCTCGTCGAGCATGGGGACTCACCGATGTGCTTCCTGGGGGTTTGTCGCCAGACCCTCCCCCACGCCGGCGCCGCCGGACATGGGGCCCTCCCGCGACGTCGGGGCCATGCCCCGGGGTCCATGACCGCCAGAATTCTGACTCCGTCGTCGCTCCCCAAAGAGGGGCGGCGGGTCGCCACCGAAAAACCGGAGTGAGCCCCTTGCGCAGGTCGCTCCGGTCGTGTCTATAGCAAGCGCCCATTCTCAATCCTCGAGGAGATCGTCATGTCGAAGGAGAAGTTCAGCCGCGACAAGCCCCACGTGAACGTCGGTACCATTGGTCACATCGACCACGGTAAGACGACGCTGTCCGCGGCCATCACCAAGGTGCTCTCCGAGCAGGGCAAGGCCCAGTTCATGGGCTACGACGCCATCGACAAGGCGCCGGAAGAGCGTGAGCGCGGTATCACGATCAACACCGCCCACCTCGAGTACCAGACGGACGCCCGTCACTACGCGCACGTCGACTGCCCCGGGCACGCCGACTACGTCAAGAACATGATCACCGGCGCGGCCCAGATGGACGGCGCGATCCTCGTGGTCAGCGCGGCCGACGGCCCGATGCCCCAGACGCGTGAGCACATCCTGCTCGCCCGCCAGGTCGGCGTGCCGTACATCGTCGTCTTCCTCAACAAGTGCGACATGGTCGACGACGCCGAGCTCCTCGACCTCGTCGAGCTCGAGGTTCGCGAGCTGCTGAAGAAGTACCAGTTCCCGGGCGACGACGTCCCGGTCATCCGCGGCTCGGCCCTCAAGGGTCTCGAGGGTGACAAGGGCGAGCTGGGCGTGCCGGCCATCATGAAGCTGATGGACGCGGTCGACAGCTACATCCCGACCCCGGAGCGTGCGACCGACAAGCCGTTCCTCATGCCGATCGAGGACGTGTTCTCGATCTCCGGCCGCGGCACCGTCGTGACCGGTCGCGTCGAGCGCGGCATCGTGAAGGTGGGCGACGAGTGCGAGATCATCGGGTTCAAGGACACGATGAAGACCACCGTCACCGGCGTCGAGATGTTCCGCAAGCTGCTCGACGAGGGTCGTGCGGGCGAGAACGTCGGCTGCCTCCTCCGCGGCACGAAGAAGGAAGAGGTCGAGCGCGGCCAGGTCCTCGCGAAGCCCGGTTCGGTCAAGCCGCACAAGAAGTTCAAGGCGCAGGTCTACGTCCTCAACAAGGACGAGGGCGGCCGTCACAAGCCGTTCTTCTCGAACTACCGCCCGCAGTTCTTCTTCCGCACCACCGACGTCACCGGCACGATCACGCTGCCCGATGGCACCGAGATGGTGATGCCGGGTGACAACACCTCCATGGTCGTCGAGCTCATGACGCCCGTCGCCATGGAGAAGGAGCTCCGCTTCGCCATCCGTGAGGGTGGTCGCACGGTCGGCTCCGGCGTCGTCGTCGAGATCCTCGACTGAAGATGTCCGCATGAGACGGGGCGGTCCCTGACCGCCCCGTCTTGTTGTCTCGGGGGTTCGCGCCCCGTCTGTTTCCTCCCCCCTTCCCTGTCACGCTGGTTTCTGCACACCGCGACCGGCCGCACTGCCCAGTAGCGAGAGGTTCTCGATGTCGACGAAGAACAAGATTCGCATCCGTCTGAAGGCCTACGACCACAAGCTCCTCGATCAGTCCACCCAGGAGATCGTCGAGACCGCCAAGCGCACCAACGCCAAGGTCGCTGGCCCGATCCCGCTGCCGACGAAGATCAACCGCTTCACGGTCCTCCGCGGTCCGTTCGTGGACAAGAAGTCCCGCGAGCAGTTCGAGATCCGGACGCACAAGCGCCTCCTCGACATCCTCGATCCCACCCAGCAGACGCTGGACGCCCTCATGAAGCTCGACCTGTCGGCTGGCGTCGACGTCGAGATCAAGACCTGAGCGTCCGGTCTCCCTGAACCTCACCTCTTTCTTCCAGGACATCCGTCATGGCGAACCACGACATCATCGACCTCAGCAACAAGAAGGTCGGCTCCATCGACCTCAACGACGCGGTCTTCGCCGCGCCGATCCGCCGTCACCTCCTCACCGAGGTGGTCAACTGGCAGCGCGCGAAGGCCCGCTCGGGCACGCAGTCGGCCAAGACCCGCTCCGAGGTCAACGGCACGACCAAGAAGCCCTACGGCCAGAAGCACACCGGTAGCGCGCGTCAGGGCGACACCAAGACCAACCACCACATCGGCGGTGGCGTGGCCTTCGCTCCCAAGCCCCGCAGCTACGACTACGCCCTCCCGAAGGCGAAGAAGCGTGCGGCCCTCGCCGTCGCCCTCAGCCTGAAGGTCAAGGAAGGCGGTCTCAAGATCGTCAAGTCCTTCGACCTCAAGGAGGCGAAGACGAAGCACGTGGCCGGCGCCATCAAGGCGATGAAGAACGGCAACACGCTCATCGTCGACGGCGACAACGAGGGTCTCCAGCGCGCGGCCCGCAACCTCGCCGACTCCCAGTACCTGCACGTCAACGGCCTCAACGTGCTGGACCTCCTCAAGTACCCGAACCTCGTCATGACCGAGGCCGCGGTGAAGACCATCGAAGCGCGCCTCCTGGGCGCCGAGTGACGTCGAGCCGTGAGGCTCCACTGAAAGGAACTGCATCATGCTGAACAAGCAGACCTACGGCGTCATCGTGCGCCCCATCGTGACCGAGAAGACGTCGGCCCTGAAGGCCGAGGCGAACAAGGTCGTGTTCGAGGTCAAGAAGACCGCGAACAAGATCGACGTGAAGACCGCGGTCGAGAAGCTCTTCGACGTCAAGGTCGAGGACGTCACGACCATGATCATGCGCGGCAAGAACAAGCGCGTGGGCACGTCGTTTGGCCGTCGCTCGAACTGGAAGAAGGCCATCGTGACCCTCAAGAAGGGCACCGACCTCGACGTCTTCGGCACCGAGGCCGGCGGCACCGAGGCCCCCGAGACCACCGAGGGCTGACGCCCCGGCCCTCGTGGCCCGCGCCGGGCCCGGCCTCCGCAAGGAGTCCGGGCCCGATGCTTTTGGGGCCCCCAGAATCTGGCGCCGGCCCCTTCCCAGCCGCGCCTCGCTGGCATCCAATGGCCCTGATGACGATCCGCCACCTCTCCTCCCTCGCTGCCGCCGTCCTCTCGCTCGCGCTCGCCCCGACCGTGGCCTGCGACCCGGCCGTCGACGGCGGCGAAGGCGAAGGCGAGGGCGAAGGCGAGGGTGAGGGCGAGCCCGGGGCCGAGCCGCTGCCGGTCGACGATGGGGCCTGGACCTACACCGTCGTCGACGGCGCCCGCTGCGGCAACGGCGGCGAGGTCGGCGTCGCCACCAACCGCGGCAGCAGCGACCGCCTCGTCATCTACCTCGAGGGCGGCGGCGCCTGCTGGGACCAGTTCACCTGCGGCAACGGCTTCGCCTCGTTCGTGTCCAGCGGCATCCCGCAGAGCACCATCACCCAGATCACGTCGCTGTCGGTGGGCATCTTCAACCGCGCCGAGACCGACAGCCCCTTCGTCGCCGACAGCTTCGCCTACGTCCCCTACTGCACCGGTGACGTCCACGGCGGTACCAATCCCGAGACGCCGTGGGGCGTCGCCCACGTCGGCGGCAACAACCTCGACGTCATGCTCCCACGCATCCTCGCGACGTTTCCCGACGCCCGCGAGGTCGTCCTCGCCGGCACGTCCGCAGGCGGCTACGGCGTCGGCATGAACGTCGAGAAGCTCGCGACCCTGCTGCCCGACGGCGTGGGTCTCACAGCACTCATGGATTCCGCGATCCCGCTGCCGCCATTTGCCGGCGCCGAGGCCGTCGTCACCGCCCAGAACAGCGCCTGGCAGCCCGACGACTGCGGCCCCGACTGCGTCACCGCCCTCGACCGGTTCCAGGCCCGTCTCGACGCGCTCCCGCAGGTGCGCTTCGGCCTCATCCAGTCCCTCGGCGACACGACCCTGCGCCAGTTCTACGCGGCGGGCTTCACGCCGGTGGCGCGCCAGACCTGGGCCGACGCCGTCAGCGCCTTCTTCGACGACTTCGCCTCCCGCGACAACGTCGATGTCTTCGAGATCGACGTCGACCAGCACGTCTTCGTCTACGAGCCCGACCTCGGCAGCGTCGTCGTCGACGGCACGAGCCTCGGCGACTTCATGAAGGGTGTGGTCGGTGACGCCGCCCCCGTCGACGTCCGTGTGCCCGTCGGGCCTTGAAACCCGGCGCCCGGCACGCAAGTTCAACGCCGTTCGCCCCCGACGACGTTCATCGGCCCCGGCCCTGAACCAGCCGTGCCGCGCACAGTGTCGTCGTCGACGACGCCCCACCCGCCCCCGCCGACGGAGGAACCCATGGCCTCGATGGACATCGTCTCCAAGCCCGACCTGCACGAAGTCACCAACGCGATCGATCAGGCCCAGAAGGAGATCAAGACGCGCTTCGACTTCAAGGGCACCGACGCGACCCTCGACGAGGTCGAGGGCGGCTACAAGCTCACCGCCAACACCGAAGAGAAGGTGAAGGCCGTCGCCGATGTCCTCGAGGACAAGTTCATCAAGCGCAAGATCTCGGTGAAGTTTCTCGAGCGCAAGGATCCGGTGGCCTCGGGCGCCCGCTTCACCATGAGCGTGCTCTTGAAGAAGAGCCTCGACACCGAAAACGCCAAGAAGATCGTCGCCATCCTCAAGGAGAACAAGCAGCTCAAGGTGACGGCGTCGATCCAGAACGACAAGAAGAACGGCGACACCAAGGTTCGCGTCGAGAGCAAGCAGATCGACGACCTGCAGGCGGTCCAGGCCCTGCTGCGCAGCAAGGACCTCCCCGTCGCCCTCGCCTTCGAGAACTACCAGCGGTGAGCGCCATCAGCGCCGTCGACGTCGTCGAACTCGCTGCCCTGCGGGTGCCGTGCGTGATCGGCGTGAACCCCGAGGAGCGCCGCGCGCCCCAGGACCTCGTCCTCGGCGTGCGCATGCACCTCGACGTGGGCGAGGCGGCCGCGACGGCGCGGTTGGCGGCCACCGTCGACTACGCCCGTCTCGCGGGTGAGCTCACCTTCATCCTGCAGTTCGGGCGCTTCCGCCTCATCGAGTCCGTCGCCGTCGCCGTCGCCCGCGCCGTGCTGCATGGCCAGCCGCTGGTGTTCGCCGTCGACGTCGTCGTCGAGAAGCCAGGGGCGCTGGCCGGCCACGGCATCCCGCGGGTGCAGGTGGGCCGCCGTCGCGGCGCTCTGGTCGAGGTCACCTCGCCGCTGGCGGGCCCCGGCGTCGCCGGCGTGCTGCTCCAGGCGGCGTGCGGCGACGACGACCGCGCCGTGCACCGACTGTCGGTCAGCGGCGACGGGACCTTCGCCCTGCCGCCGGGGAGCACGACCTGGGACGTCGACGAGGGGCGGGCCGGCGCCGCCCTCACGTCGGTCGGCGTCGTGCGGGGCGGGTCGACGCCGCGCCACTATGTCGTCGTGACCGGTCCCGCCGAGCCGTGAGCGCACTTGACGACGATCGCCTGCGTGCCCTGTTGGAGCGCCACGCGCCCCTCACCCCCGTGCCCCTCGTGCCGACGCTGCGGGCCTATCGCGCCGACGACGAGCTCCCCCTGTGGGAGGCCCTCGAGGCCGCCTGCGGTCGTCGCCTGGAGGCTCCCTTCTTCGCGGTGCCATGGCCGGGCGCACAGGCCGTCGCCCGCGCGCTGCACGACGGCATCGTCGACGTCGCCGGGCGACGCGTCCTCGAGGTGGGCTGCGGCTCGGGGCTCGCGAGCGTGGCCGCCGCGAGGTCGGGCGCGATCGTCATCGCCACCGACGTCGACAGCCTGGCGCTGCAGGTGACCCGGCTGCTCGCGCGGGCCCACGACGTCGCTGTCGCCGTCGCCGCCCTCGACATACTCGACGACGCCGCGGTCGAGCGCGCCCTCGTCGACGTCGACGTCGTGATTGCCGCCGATGTCGTCTACAACCGCGACCTCGGCGCGGCGCTGTCGCGGCTGCTGGCGCGGTGTCGGGCCCGTGGTGTCGACGTCGTCGTCGCCGACAGCGGGCGTCCGTTCTTCAGCGATCAGGGGCTGCGACCGCTGGCGGTCCACGAGGTGCCGGTGCCGGTCGCCGTCGAGGGAACAGCCACGCGACGTGTCACCGTCCATGCGCACGCCTGGCAGCCATAGCCTGCCAGCGTGGCGTCGTTGGCGTCGTCGACGACGGTGGCTCAGCGGCGATGGCCGCGGCCGTGGTGCTTGTGCTTGTGCCCCGGCGGGCCGCGCCAGTCGCGCCCGTGCGACGGGTGGCTGCAGGCGGGCTCGTAGACGACGACGGGGCGGTGCGAGACCGGGCGGTACACGACGGTGCTCGGCGGGGGCGGCGCGTAGACGACGGTCGTCGGGGCGGGCGCATACACGACGGGCGGCGGCGGCGCATAGACGACGGTGGCCGGCGGCGGTGCGTAGACGACGGGCGGCGGCGCGCCCACCGTGAGGGTGAAGGTGCCGGGGGCGATGACGACGCCGACGTCGCTGTGCGCGCTGGCCTGGGTGGAGGTGAGGCCGACGCCGACGAAGGCGACGGCCGCGAGGAGCGTGGTGGCGTGCTGCATGTCGGATGGACGGCCGCCTGCGGGGTTCGATTCATCGGCCGGGTCGGGCCAGCAGGCCGATCGCAGTAGGATTCAGCCATGGAAGAGGCGCCGAGCTTCGAGGCCTATCGCGCGGCCCCGGCAGGCCGTGCCTGGCGCGGTGACGGCTGGCGCGTCTTCTGCGCCCGCGCCGGTGTCGCCGCTCACGCGCCGGGGCTGTGGGGCTTCAGCATCGCCGGCGTCGTCGGGGCCGACGCCGCTGTCGCGCTCGTCGAGGCGCTGCGGCTCGAGCTCGACGCCGACGTCGCACCACACCGCTCCCTCATCGACGCCCGGCACCTCGCCGCCGTCGAGCCACGCTCGTTTGCGGTGTTGTCGCGCTACGTCGAGACCCACCACGCCCGCCTCGGTGCGCAGGTGCAGTCCCTCGCCATCGTGCGCCCCCCCGGTCTTGAGGGGGCCGTCGTCGCCGGCTTCTTCCAGGTGCTGCCGCCGCCCTATCCGGTCCACGTCGTCGACAGCGTCGATGCGGCGCTCGCGGCCCTCGGTGAGGACGTCGACGCGCTGCGGTCGCTGCGGGCCTTCCTCGACGCCACCGCCGACGACGAGCTGCTGCACGCGCGCCTGCGGGCCCTGTGTCGGGAGCGACCGCTGCTCGAACTCGACGAGGCGGCCCGCATCCTGCTGGTGTCGACGCGGACGCTGCAGCGTCGTCTGCAGGCGGCGGGAACATCGTTCTCCAAGGTCGTCGCCGAGGGTCGACTGCAGGAGGCCCGGGCGCGCATCGAGGGCAGCGATGTACCGCTGACGACGATTGCCCTCGACGTCGGGTTTTCGTCGCTCCAGCACCTCGGCCAGGCGACGCGACGGGCGTTTGGCCTGTCGCCGTCGGCGTTGCGGGCGCGGGCCCGCGGGGCAGGGGCGTGAGGGACGTGGCGCGCGCCTGCCACCGCCTGGCGCGCCGATGCGCGCGCGGGGGAGCCCGATCGCCTACGTCTGTGCGTGGAGGGTTTCGCCATGGCTGATGGGACCGCTGCGACGTTCGACCTCGTCCTCGCCGGAGGGACCGTCTACGACGGCACCGGCGCCCCCGCCCGCGTCGCCGACGTCGGCATCGTCGGCGACACCATCACGGCCATCGGGCCGGGCCTCGCTGCGCGGGCGCGTCGCGTCGTCGACTGCAGCGGCCGCTGGGTGACGCCGGGCTTCATCGACCTGCACACGCACTATGACGCCGAGGTCGAGGTCGGCGCCGGCCTGCCCGAGAGCGTGCGCCACGGTGTGACGACGGTCGTGCTGGGCAGCTGCAGCCTGTCGATGGCGGTGGGGAAGCCCGACGACCTCGCCGACATGTTCTGCCGCGTCGAGGGGCTGCCCGACGCCATCGTGCGGCCCATGATCCACGAGAAGAAGTCGTGGGACGGTCACCGCGACTACCTCATCCACCTCGAGAGGCTGCCGCTCGGGCCCAACGTCGCGAGCTTCGTCGGCCACTCCGCCGTCCGCGCCGCGGTCATGGGCCTCGAGCGCAGCGCCACGAAGGGGGTGCAGCCCACCGCCGCCGAGCTCGAGGCCGAGCGGGCCATCGTCGAAGACGCCCTCGACGCCGGCTACCTCGGCCTCTCGGTGCAGACGCTGCCGTGGGACAAGCTCGGCGGCACGCGCGACTGGCGCAGCCGGCCGCTGCCGTCGACGTTTGCGCGCTGGTCGGAGGTGCGCTTCCTCGCCGACCTGCTGCGTCGCCGTGGCGCCGTGCTGCAGGGCGTCCCCGACGTGTCGACGAAGTGGAACGTCATCCTGTTCCTGCTCGAGAGCATGGGGCTGTGGCGTCGTCCGTTGAAGACGACGGTCGTGTCGATGATGGACATCGTGGCGAGCCCCGGGATCCATCGCGTGATCGGCGCTGTCTCCCGCGTGTTCAATCGCGTCCTCGGCGCCGACTTCCGCTGGCAGGCCCTGCCGGAGGTCTTCGACCTGTGGGCCGACGGCCTCGAGGTCGTTGTGTTCGAGGAGTTCGGTGCCGGCGCCGCCGCGTTGCACGTCGAGGATCCGGTCGAGCGCGCCCGTCTGCTCAAGGACCCGGGCTATCGGGCCCGCTTCAAGAAGGAGTGGCGCTCGGTGTTCTCGCCGCGCGCCTTCCATCGTGACCTGGGTCTCGCGCGGGTCGAGTCGTGCCCCGACGCCCGGCTCAGCGGCCGCACCTTCCGCGAACTCGCCGCCGAACGTGGTGTCGACGAGGTCGACGTGTTCCTCGATCTGGTGGGCGAGTACGGCGCGGCGCTGCGTTGGTACACGGTGATGGGCAACGGCCGCGAGGAGAGCATCGCCGAGATCACGCGCCACCCCGACGTGCTGATGGGCTTCTCCGACGCCGGCGCCCACCTGCGCAGCATGGCCCACTACAACTTCCCGCTGCGGCTCCTGCGCCATGCCCGGCGGATGCAGCACCTCACCATCGAGCAGGCGGTGTGGCGCTGCTCGGGGGAGATCGCCGACTGGCTCGGCCTCGACGCCGGCGTGCTGCGGGAGGGCGGTCGCGCCGACGTCGTCGTCATCGACCCGGCCGGCCTCGACGATCGCCTCGAGGAGGCAGTGCTCGCCCCGATGCCGGCGCTTGGTGGCTTCGAGCGCCTCGTGCGGCGCAACGACGCCGCCGTGCCTCTCGTGCTCATCGGCGGTGCCGTCGCCGTCGAGGCGGGGCAGCCCGTCGCTGCCCTCGGGTCGACCCGTCTCGGGCGAGTGCTCCGTCGCCGCGAGGTGACCCCGGTGGCCGTGCCGGGCTGATCGCCGGGCGCCCGCTGCTATAGCGTTGGGCCATGCTTGCCCCGGTCCTCCTCGTGGTCGCCGCTGTCGCGGCCGACATCCCCCCCGTCGCCCACGACGCCACAGTCACCGTCGACGTCGCTGCCGGCGTCGTCGCCATCGACGACACGCTGACGATCCCGACTCCGGGCCTGGCCGTCACCATCGAGCTGCACGCCGGGCTCGCGCCGACGGTGACGGGCGCGCAGATCACGGCCCGCAGCGTCGACGGCGACGTCGAGACCCTGGCATTGCGCCGCGACGTCGAGGGCGCCCCCATCCGCGTGCAGGCGAAGGGGCGCATCGTGCATCCGCCGGTGCAGGCGGCGACGGAGCACCAGCGCAGCTTCCAGGAGACCATCGGCACCATCGAGGCCCGCGGCGTCTACCTCTCGCCCCAGAGTCGCTTCCTGCCGGTCGTCCTCGACGAGGAGCGGGGCGCACCCCTGCTCGTGACGGGCCGCCTCCAGGTCAAGGGTCTGCCTGCCGGCTGGCGCCACAAAAGCGAAGGCCAGCCCGACGACGAGGGCCGCTTCGTCCAGGACACCCCCGTCGAGGGGCTGCACGTCGTCGCCGGGCCGCTGTGGGAGAAGGCCAGGAAGAGCCAGGGCGTCGACGTGAAGATCTGGCTGCGGGCCGAGGGCGGGGTGAAGCCCGCCGACGCCGACGCCGTCGCCGACCGGTACCTCGAGGTCACCGGTCAGTACCTCGCCCTCTATCGCGACCTCATCGGCGCCTACCCCTATCGCGAGTTCGTCCTCGTCGAGAACTTCTGGGAGACGGGCTACGGCATGCCGTCGTTCACGCTGCTGGGCCCGCAGGTGGTGCGCTTCCCCTTCATCCTGCACACGAGCTGGCCCCACGAGCTGCTGCACAACTGGTGGGGCAATGGCGTCTTCCCCGACGGCGGCAACTGGACGGAGGGGCTCACGGCCTACCTCGCCGACCACCTCACCGACGAGCGGCAGGGCCGCGGCGCCGACCATCGCCGCACGAGCATCCAGCGCTACCTCGACTTCGTCGACGTCGACGCCGCCCAGGACTTCCCGCTGCAGGACTTCCGCGGTCGCTTCTCGGCGGGCAGCGAGGCCGTCGGCTACGGCAAGACGCTGATGGTCTTTCACATGCTGCGTCGGCACATCGGCGACGACGCGTTCAAGCGGGGCCTGCAGCGGCTGTGGCAGACGAAGCGCTTCCAGCGGGCTTCCTTCGACGATGTCGCCGGCGCCTTCTCCGACGTCGTCGGCCGTGACCTTCGCCCGTTCATGCAGGCGTGGACGACGCGCACGGGCATCCCGACGCTGCACCTCGCCGCCGTGCTCGAGTCGGTGTCGGGCGACCAGAACAAGCGCAGTGCGCGGGTGACGCTGCAGCAGACCCACGACGGCGCGCCGTGGCCGATGACGGTGCCGGTGGTGCTCACGCTCGTCGATGGCCGCACGGTCTCGACCGAGGTCACGTTCAAGGCCGGTGAGGGTACGCCGAAGGAGGCGTCGACGACGGTGCCGCTCTCGGCGCCGCTCTCGCGCGTCGACGTCGATCCGTACTTCGATGTGTTCCGTCGGCTGTCGCCCGATGAGGTGCCGCCGTCGCTGTCGCGGGCACTGGGGGCGAAGAAGATGCTGTTGGTGACGCCGACGCTCGCCGGCAGCGCCGAGCGCGAGGCCTGGACGGCGTTTGCGAAGGCCCTCTGTCCGGATCCGGCGCGCTGCACGATCGTCGACGACAAGGCCGTGGGGACGCTGCCCGACGACGCCGCGGTGTGGGTGCTCGGATCGGCGTCGTACCTGCGGGGCGGCGCCTTCGTGTTCTCGCGGGCGTACGGCCTGCGCTTCGACGACCGCGGGCTCTTCCAGCCGGGGGCGTGGGAGCGCGTGATGCAGGCGAAGGACCGCAAGGCGGCCTACGACAAGGAGCGGGTCGGCGCCGAGAAGACCGCCATCGCCGTCGTCGTCGAGCACCCGCGCAACCGCGCGCTGGCGATGACCTTTGTCGGGGCGCCGTCGGCCGACATGATCGGCAAGCTGACGCGAAAGCTGCCGCACTACGGCAAGTACGGCGCCGTGGGCTTCTCCGGCGAGGCCGCCGACAACACGCTGAAGCTGCAGTGGACGTCGACGACGTCGCCGTTGTCGCGGGTGCTGCGCGACGGGCCGTCGTCGTCGCTGAAGGCGCCACCGGCGCTGGCGCAGCTGCCGCCGCCCTTCGACGGCGAGGCCATGAAGGGCACCGTCGCCATCCTCGCCGACAAGGCCCGCTTCCCTGGCGGCCGTTCGGGCAAGGACCTCGTTGCTGCCCGCGTCTATGTGCGGGCGGCGCTCAAGGGCGCCGGCGTGCCGAACGTGAGCGAGCTCTGCCAGAAGAGCGATCCCGGCACCTGCAACCTCGTGGCCCGCATCCCTGGCACGGACTCGTCGTTGCCGAAGGTCGTCGTCGGCGCCCACCTCGACCACTTCGCCACCGAGAAGGGCATGCACTTCGCCGGCGCCGACGACAACGCCTCGGGCGTGGCGGTGTTGCTCGAGGTGGCGGCGCAGCTGGCGAAGGCGCCGGGGCTGCGCGACGTCGACGTCGTCTTCTTCGAGGGCGAGGAGTACGGGCGCAAGGGATCGCGCTTCTACGTGCAGAGCCAGGGGGCGCCGTCGACGATGATGGCGATGGTGAATCTCGACACCGTCGGTCGCCTCGCCGGGCGGCCGCTGCTGGTGCTCGACGGCGACAGCGCCAGCGAGTGGGTCCACATCGTGCGCGGCGTGGGCTTCACGACGGGCGTGCAGGCGGCGCTCGCGCCCCAGGGTGGCGGTGCGTCGGATCAGCAGTCGTTCCTCGACGTCGGCGTGCCCGCGATCCAGCTCTTTTCGGGGCCGAACCCCGACTACCACAAGCCCTCCGACACCGCCGACAAGGTCGAAGCGTCGTCGCTCGTGGCGGCCGCCGTCGTCGCCCGCGAGATCGTCGGCTACCTGCGCGACCGCAAGGAGCCGCTGTCGGCGAAGGGGGCGTCGTCGTCGACGGCCGGGCAGGGCGGCGAGCGCCGCGCGGCGCTCGGCTCGGTCCCCGACATGACCTTCGCGGGGCCCGGCGTGCGCTTCGAAGACGTCGTGCCCGGCAGCCCCGCGGCGACGGCCGGTCTCGTGAAGGGCGACATCCTGGTGCGCTTCGACGGCGTCGACGTCCTTGACCTCAAGACCTACAGCGAGGCGCTGAAGAAGAAGGCGCCGGGGGATCAGGTCGCCGTCGTCGTCCGCCGCGACGGTCGCGAGTTCCGGGTCACGGTGACGCTCGGCGCCCGCTGACGACGGAGCCTACATTGGCCTACATTGCCCTCGTCGACGGGCGCGGCGGCGTTGACGGGGCGCGGTGGCGGTGTGCCATGCTGCCGCCGTGACTGGCGACGACGACAACGGCATTGGCGACCGCACGGAGGTGGTGCCGTACGATCAGGCGACGCGTCGTCCGGGCCAGGCGGCGGCGAAGAAGCTCGGGCGCTACACGCTCGATCGGATCATCGCGCAGGGCGGCATGGCCGAGATCTGGCTCGCCACCGCCGACGGCCCCAGCGGTTTCTCGAAGAAGGTCGTCGTCAAGCGCATCCGCCCGGGCCTCATCAAGGCCGCGCTGCGTCAGCAGGAGAAGGAGGGCAGCGGCGCCAACCGCACCGTCGAGATGTTCGTGCGCGAGGCCCGCCTGCTCGCACGCCTTGAGCATCGCAACATCGTGCAGGTCTTCGAACTCGGCGTGCAGCCGAGCAAGCGCGAGGGCGAGCCCGGCGAGCACTTCATCGTCATGGAGTACCTCGAGGGCGTCACCCTCAAGGACCTCGCCCTGCGCGCGTGGGAGCTCAAGCAGCCCCTGCCCATCGAGACCGTCGTCCGCGTCGTCGCCGACGCCTGCCTGGGTCTCGATCACGCCCATCGCATGAAGGACGATCGGGGCCAGCCGGCCAACCTCGTCCACCGCGACATCTCCCCCGACAACATCTTCGTCTGCGACAACGGCACGGCGAAGCTCCTCGACTTCGGCATCGCCAAGCGCGAGGACCAGGCGAACCTCACGATGGCCGGCGAGCTCAAGGGCAAGGTGCCCTACATGTCGCCGGAGCAGCTGAAGGGGCTGCGCGTCGACGCGCGCACCGACCTCTTCGCCATCGGCGTCGTGCTCTACTGGCTGCTCGCCGGCCGGCGTCCCTTCGACGGGCCGAGCGACATCTTCACGATGAAGGCGATCCTCGACGATCCGTCCCCGTCGCTGCGCAGCCTCAACCCCCACGTGCCGCCGATGCTCGAGGACATCGTGCTGTCGTGCCTGCAGAAGGAGGCCTCGGCGCGCATCTCGTCGGCGTCCGCCCTGCACGACGCGCTGTCGATGTGGCTCCTCAGCACGCCCGGCACCCACGTCGATGTCGCCGAACTCGTCGCCTCGCTGCACGACGTGGCCACGCCGGGCTTCGAGGTCGTCCCCGTCGTCGCCGCCGTGCCGTCGACGCGGTGGCGCCCGACCGGGACGTCCGCGCCGATGCCCGCGGCCCCCGCCGTCGTGCCGGCGGTGCCCGTCGGGGCGCCGCGCGGGCGCACCGTCGTCGCCCTCGACGATCAGGGCGAGGCCGACACGCAGCTGCAGGTCGATCCCGCCGACGTGCCGTCGACGATCCCGCCGGCGACCCAGGTGCGGGGGATGCCGCTGACGGCCGACGGCCCCACGCAGCAGCGGGCCGCGCCGCCCATCTCGCTGCTGCCGCTGCCGCCCGCCGCCGCCCTGCCACCGCCGCCGCCCGCCGTCGTCGCCGGCCTCGTCACCACGGGCCCGTCGTCGTCGCCGCCGTCGCCGCCGTCGCCGCCGTCGCTGCCGCCGGCCCAGACGCCGCCGCTGCCACCGCCTCCGGTCACCGACCCCGCCTCCGCCACCCGCCCGGCGCCGCGCCCGTCGTGGAAGGACACTGCGCCGCCCGCGATGCGCGACACCGTCGACCTCGGTCTGTCCGAGCTGGCCGAGCTCGACACGCGCCCCCAGCAGCGCCTCTCGTCGACGTCCTCGTCGCCGCCGTCGCCGTCGTCGCCCGCCAGCATCACGACGCCGTCGCCGCGGCCGGTGCCGTCGACGCCGCTGCGCTCCCGCCTGTGGCCCATCGCCGCGACCCTCACCGGAGCGCTCCTCGCCGTCGTCGTCCTCGCCGGTGTGGCCTGGGGGCTCGACCTGTGGCCCCGTCGTGCCACGCCCGTCGTCGCGGCCGTCGTCGACGCGGGCATCGCCCCGGCGGTGGTCGACGCCGGCATCGTCGCCGTCGCCGCCGTGGTCGACGCCGGCGCCGTCGCCGCCGTGGCCGACGCCGGCACGACCGCTGACGGCGGGCTCGCGCCGGCCGTCGGCATCGTCGACGCTGGCAGCGCCGAAGGACTGCCGCCCGGCGCCGACAGCGACGCCGGCACGGAGCTGCCTGCTGGCGACGTCGAGGAGCCCCACGACGATCCGGTCGATGGCGGCGTGGAGCGTTCCCGTCGTCGTCGACCGCCGCGCCTGCGCGCGCCGGGGGCCGTCGGCGAGGGCTTCCTCGTCGTGCAGGCGCGCCCGTGGGCGAAGATCGCCATCGACAACCTCGGCATCGGCACCACGCCGCTGCCGGCCCTGCCCCTGCCGGCCGGCCGCCACCGTGTGCGCCTCGAGCACCAGGGCATCGTGAAGTTCCAGGTCGTCGAGGTCGAGGCCCAGAAGACGACGACGATCCAGGTCGACATGCGCGAGTAGTCGTCGTCGTCACCCCACCGCCGCGAGGACCGCCCGTGCAGACCCGCACCATTCCCATCAGCGCGCTCCCCATCGAGCTCGGCGTCGAGGACGCCGTGGCGGCGGCCTGCGCCGACGACCTCGCCTTCATCGAGGAGCGGCTGCTGCGCGGTCAGAGCGTCCTCGTCGAGTGCGACAAGGAGTTGACGCTGCACCTGCTCGTGGCCCTGCGCGGGCGGCTCAAGCGCCTCGGCGCCTCGGGTGTGCCAGCGCCCAAAATGGTGATTGTCGACGGCCGTGGTGGTCCAGACGACCCGCCTGCCGGTCAGCTGGGGCGCATGATCAACCAGCTCGGCCACGCCGTGCGCGGCGCCACCGAGCGCAGCGTCGTCGTCATGCCCCACCTCGACGTGCTGGTGACGACCCACACGGGCCTCACGCTCGAGGCGCGCGAGGCCATCCCGCTGCTGTACGAGAACCCCGAGGTCTGCCTGCTTGCGTTTCGCGACCCGAGCTTCGATGTGCCGAAGGTGCTCATGGGCGTGTTCTCGGCGCGCCGCGAGATCACGGGCATCCCCCGCGAGGCGCTGCCCCGCCTCATCACCCAGCGGGAGGCGCGGGCGCTGTCGTCGTCGTTCTTCGACCCCTTCCGCCTCTACACGTTCTGCTCGGGCCTCAACCCGGTGCGCTGTCGTCGACTGTTTGGCGAGCTCGCGCGTCGGAGCGAGGCCCTGCCGGGCCGCGAGAACAGCGCCGTCTACGCCGAGCTGCGCAAGCACACCGCCGGCGACGACGTGGAACTCCCCGACGTCGACCTCGCGCGCGACATCGGCGGCTACGACGAGGTGAAGGACAAGATCCGCGAGGAGCTCATCGAGCTCGTGCGTCGCCGCGACGCCGTCACCGCCGCCGCCGACGTCGCCGCCATCGAGGAGCTGCTGCCGCGCGGCGTGATCTTCTACGGGCCCCCCGGCACCGGCAAGACGTACTTCGCCAAGGCCATCGCGACGGCGATGCAGGCGACGGTGATCGTCGTCTCGGGGCCCGAGCTCAAGAGCAAGTGGGTCGGCGAGAGCGAAGAGAACCTGCGTCGGATCTTCCGTCGTGCCCGCCAGGCCGCTCCCGCCGTCATCGTGTTCGACGAGATCGACGCCTTCGCCCACGCGCGCGGCACCTACCATGGCTCCGGCGTCGAGCACTCGATGGTGAACCAGCTGCTCACCGAGATGGACGGCTTCCGCAAGAACGAGCTGGTCTTCGTCGTCGGCACCACCAACCTCCTCGAGAGCGTCGACCCGGCGCTGCTGCGACCCGGCCGCTTCGAGTTCCTCATCGAGGTGCCGGGGCCCGGCGCCGACGACCGGCGTGCGATTGCCCGCCTCTACAACGAGCGCCATGGCCTCGGCCTCGGCGACGAGCTCATCGACTACGTCGTCAAGAGCACCGAGGGCTACGCCGACCCGAGCCACGGCCTGCCCTTCGCCGGCGACCACCTCGCCGCGGCCTTCCGGGCCCTGAAGCGGCAGCGCCTGCGCACCGGCCAGGACACCTTCAGCACCGACGACATCGACAAGGCCCTGCAGCGTCGCCAGCGGAGGGCCGTGCAGCTGTCGTCACACGAGGAGCACGTGATTGCCGTGCACGAGGCCGGCCACGCCATCCTCGCGATGGTGCTGCCGGGTGCGCGTCGCCCCGAGAAGGTCGCCATCGCCCAGGACCGCGAGGGTGCGCTCGGCTACGTGCTGCGCGCGGCCCGCGCCCGCCCCTACGCGACGACGGCGTCGGAGCTGCGGGCCGAGCTGTGTGTGGGCCTCGGCGGCATGGAGGCCGAGCGCCTGATCCTCGGCGATGTCTCGATCGGCGCCTACAGCGACCTGCAGCACGCGACAGCGCTGGCGCGGGCGATGGTGGGCGGCCACGGCATGGACGAGGCCCATGGCCCCCGCGTCGTCCTCGACGACGAGAAGGTCTCCGAGCAGCTGTCGGAGCAGCGCCGTGCCCGCCTCGACGCCGCTGTCGACGACCTGCTGCAGCAGGAGCAGCAGCGGGCCCGCCGGCTGCTCGAGGAGCACCGCGGCCTGCACGAGACGCTGGTGGCGCTGCTGCTGGAGAAGAAGGTCCTCGACGCCGCGGCCCTCGCCGGACTGGGGCGGACGACTGGAGTGAGCCATGGCTGAGATCACCATCCGCTTCCGCCACAACCGCACCACCGGCAAGAAGGAGCTCGTGATCCACCTCGAGAGCGACTCCGACGTGCTGTCCCACGAGCACGAGGGCGACCACCGCCGCCTCGTCGAGCAGCTCATCGGCCAGAAGCTCGACGCCGACACCGACGTCGTCATCGAGCGCATCGAGAAGGGGGCGGTTGCCGAGCCCGCGCCGGTGTCGCCGGCCCCCGTCCGCCAGACCGTCCCCGAGAAGGGCTGAGCGATGCCGGTCGGTCTGCGCCTGCGCGGCGACGACAGCGACGCCGTGGCCCTCGCCGCACTCGCCGGCGCGGCGCCCGGCGCCCTGCAGGCGCGCTATCGCGTCGTCGACGACGCGCGCGGCCCCGTGCTCTGTGGCGACGTCATCGACAGCGCCGTCGCCCACGCCCTGCGCGTGGGCGGCCATGAACTCGTCGAGGTGCCCGACGCAGCCGTGCGCGCGGCCCGCGTCGCCGACGGGCTGCTGCCGGCGCTGCCGCTGCGGCCCCGCGTGCTGCGCGCCGTCGACGACGACGTCATCTTCGTGGCTGCCGACCGCATCGCCGCGACGCGCCTGTGCGAGCAGCTCGCCCTGCTGGGCCGCGACGACGCCCTCGTCAGCGTCGTCGACGACGGCGCCCGGGCCACGCTGGTGCGCGTCGGGGCCCCGCCCTGGTGGCTCCTCGCACGCGTCGTCGACGGCTGCGAGCCCGGCGTCACGGCCTTCCTCGCGACGTCGGCGGCGAAGGCGACGCCGGCGCCTCTCTACGTCGCCGCCGGCCACACGCATCCGCTGGCCGGACAGCTCGCGGCGGCGCTCCAACGGGCCGGGCAGGTGGGGCTGCTCGCGGGCGACGGCACGCTGCGCCGCCTGACGGCCGCATGGAGCGAGGCCCCGATCCTCGACGCGATCCGCCCCGAGCTTCCGCCGGCGCAGACGGCCTCCGTCGTCCCCGCCGACACGGGGTTCACCGTCCAGCTCCGGCTCGCGGCCGCCAGCGACCAGGGCGAGGAGCCCGAGCTCTTCGTCGTCGACGGCGACCAGCTCGCCCGGCTGCAGGCCTTCGTCGACGGGGCCCCGCCGGACGAACTCGATCGTGTCGTGCTCGGTCGCCTCGCCGACCACAGCGGCCGCGCCCGCTTCGTCGTTCGCGAGTTGGTACGCCCCGGCGCGCCCCGCCTCGGGGCCCGCCTGCAGAGCCTGCTGTCGTCGCCCGGCTTCGTCCGCATGCCCGGCGTCGAGGGCCTCTACCTGCCGGCCGGGCGGCGCCTCGTGCCCACGCTGCGCGAGCGGGCCCTGCGCGGCCTGCTCGGCCTGCTGCCCGACGACGAAGGTCGCGCCGCCGCCGCCGTCCTCGTCGACGAGGACGGCGACGGCCTGCGGGTGACGAGCCTCGCGGCCCTCGAGGCGGCGCCGCTGTCGTCACTGACGACGTTCGTGCTGACGGAGCGCCGCGTCGTCTACGACCGCCTCTTCGAGGACACGGTGCTGCACTTCCCCGGCGTGCAGCTCGCTCGCGGCGCACGCCCGACGCCCGAACGCACCCCGCGGGGGCGCACGACACCGACGCCAGCGGGCCGACCGACACCGCCGCGCCGACCGCCGTCCTCGACAACGACGACGACGACAGCGACGGCCGCCGAGGTCCAGCCCGACACCGCGGCGCTGATCGCCGAAGAGCAGGACCTCCAGCGGGCGGTGCTCGCCGAGGACATCGAGGCGCCCGAGCGCTGGGGCCGGCTCGCCGAGGTCAAGGCGACCCTGCGTCGTGACGACGTCATCGAGACCGTGTCGACGGCGCTGTTCCTCGGCGCGCCGGTGCCGCTGAAGGTCGCGGCCCAGGTGGTGCCGGAGAGCGGCTCGCTGCTCGACCTCGTGACCCTCGAGCAGCCGAGCCACCTGCAGGCGGTGCGCCTGTGTGTCGACGTGCTCCGCCTGCTGCGCGGCCGCGACGATGACGGCCTGCGCGACGACATCCTGCAGCAGGCCACGCGGGCCCTGCTGCGCGAGACGCTGCCGGTGCCGCGACGGTTGCAGTGGGCGACGCTGCTCGCCATCGCCCGTCACCTGAACGACCCCATCGGCCTCACGCGGGCCCGCGAGGCCGTGCTCGGTGCCCTCAACACCCGCGGCCTCAGCGAGGTCCTCGACCTGCCGCGCTTCGTGCGTACGTCGCTGGCCATGGCCGGCCTCGACGCCGCCAGCGCGTCGGCCCAGGGGCAGGTGCGCGGCGAGCAGGTGGCTCTCGTCGAGCGGAGTCTGCGGCGCCTCGTGCCCGAGCCCGAGGTCTGGTCCGATGGTCGCGGCGCGCTGCTCAAGGTCATCTTTGCCCACGGCCTCGCCCGCGTCGGCGGCGGCGCCCGCCCGATCCTCGCCGCCCTCGAGGACGAGATCCCCGGTCACGACGCGCCCGTGCAGGTCCTGCTGCGCCTCTACGCCGCCCGCGTCGGCTTCGTGCTCACCCGCGGCGACGTCGAGGGCGGCCCCGCTCATGACGAGGCCTGGCGCGCCGAGGTGCGCCAGCAGCTCGCCGCCGTCGAGCGGCCCGAGGACCGCCGCGTCGCCGAGTGGCTCATCAAGCGCTCGGCCTGGCTGCGTCACGAGGCCGGCCCCGAGGCGCCCGCCGGCCTGCGCCCGTCCCTCGCGCGCCTTGTCGACGGCGCCTGGCGCAGCTTCGACGAGGGCGCCCGCGTCGACGTCGTCGGCGCCATCAAGGACGTGCGCCTCGTGCCCGGCACCTACGACTTCGAGGTGGCCGCGGGCCTCGAGCGCCTGCTGGGCCTGGCGCTGCGGACGGGCCGTGACGACGTCATCGCCGACAGCGCCCGCGCCGCCCGCGAGGCCGCCGCCTCGATCCGCATCCTCGCCCATCGCGCCCGCCTGCTCGGCGCGACGCTGCGGGCCGCCGCCACCATCGGCGACGCCGAGGTCGTCGAGGCCTGCCTCGACGACGTGAGCGCCATCGCCGCCGACCAGCATGTGCCGAGCGTGCGCGACCTCCTCGCCGCCATCCGCCCCGCGCTGCAGGCCCTGCGCCGCGTCGGCGCCAGCGACGCCGCCCACCGCCTGCTGGCGGCCTTCGTGCCGCTGACGACGTCGACGGGCCGCGAAACCGGGCCCCTCTCGGCGGCCCTCGCCGAGGGCTGGCTGCAGCTCGGCGACGCCGAGGCCGCCAGCGCCATGCTCGAGCGCGCCCTCGAGCGGGTGTGGGCGCACCGCACACCCCACATCGATCGCTTCGAGGCCGGTGTCGCCGTCGTCGTCGCCCTCGCCCACTGGCCCACCGACGAGCGCGCCCGCCTGGTGGAGCAGTTCGTCGAGCGCCTCGCGATGTTCACCGACACCTTCACCACCGGGCGCTACTTCCCGACGCACCAGATCCTGCTTGCCGAGCACATCGTCGACACCCTCGTCGACGAGCGCACCGCCCGCAGCGACGCCCTGCAGGGGTGGCTCGACGAAGACGAGGCCCGCGTCCGTCGGCGCGTGCTGCAGGACTGGCGCGGGCTCGTCGGCTGAGGGGCCGACGCAGGATCGGACGTCACAGCCCGTGCACGAGGCCCTGGGCACGGAAGAAGGCGGCGGCGTCCTGCTCCGCGGTGCCGGTGAAGGCACGGCCGCCGATGGTCTTGCAGCGGAAGCTCACGGTGACGACGCGCGGGCCCTTCGTGGTCTGCACGAGGAAGGCGTGGGTCGGGCGCTCGCTGCAGCCCCGCGGCGCGCCGTCGCCATTGATGAGGGTGAGGGCACGCTCCCGCTCGGCGCGGCGCAGCTCGAAGCGTCGGCCGGTGCCGCAGAAGCGGCGGTCGCGGTCGAGCAGGTCGGGGCAGGCCGGGTCGTCTTTCACCTCGACGACGTCGATGGATTGCACGATGCCGGGCTCGATCGGCGAGGCCACGGGCGGCGGCGGCGGCGGCGCGGCCGGGGCGACGACGACGGCCTTCTTCGGCGGCGCCTTGCCGGTGGCCGGCGGGACCTTCGGGCTCTGGACGACGATCAGGGCGGAGGCGATGAGGGGGAGCATGGGGCTTTTCTGCCCCGATCGGCCCGCGGTCTCCACGACACGTGTCGGGGTTCTGCGGCCCTTCAGTCGGGCAGGCGGCTCGTCTCCTCCAGCTCGCGGCCCCGGGTCTCGGGCAGCCAGCGCAGGATGCAGACGAGGGCCAAAAGCACCGACAGCGCCGTCGACGACACCGCCACCCCGAAGCCCTGGCCGAGGCCGAGGCCGGTGCCGAAGGCGTCGTCGTCGGCGATGACCCCGAGCACCAGCGGCGACAGCACGAACGTGATGCGCCCGAGCAGGTTGTTCGACCACGCCCAGGCGTCGGCGCGCAGGTCGGTCGGGAACAGCTCGGCGGTGTACGAGTTCAACAGCGGCATCACGGCGTTCACCGCCGCGATGGTGAGCGTGAGGCTGATGGTGAGCGCGGTCAGGTCGTGCAGTGTGTAGACGGCAAAGACCGAGGCCGCGCTCAGCAGGTAGATGATCGTGGCGCCGCGCCGACGGCCCACGACGTCGAGGATCCGGCCGGCGCCAAAGACGAGGGGCAGCGACGCCAGCGCCGCGATGGTGAGCATGCGGCCGACGTCGGCGTCGCTGAGCCCGCGCTCGTGCACCGCGAACTCCTTCCAGAACGTGATGGCGTTGTTGGTGCACACATAGGTGGCGCCCCAGATGATCGCGAGCTGTACCACCCGCCGCCGGTGCGGCGTCCGCCAGATGCGCCACAGATCCGTCGTCGTCGTCGTCGTCGTCGTCGTCGTCGTCGTCGACAGCGACGCGAAACGGGAGGTCTCGGGCAGGGCCCGCCGCGCCACCATCAAGAGCACGAGCGGCAGGGCGCCGATCCAGTAGAGCCCCCGCCACGACCACGACGTCGACAGCACGAGCGGCGCCGCGCCCGCGCAGAGGATGGCGCCCAGACTCGCGAAGGCCTGGATGACCCCGACGACGAGCCCGCGCCGTCGGGCCGGGAACTCCTCGGCGGCGTAGACCATCGCCAGCGACCACTCGGCGGCGAGGAAGAAGCGGGCCACGAGCTGGGCCAGCGTGAACGAGACGGGACCGGGAGCGAAGCCGGAGGCCAGCGAGGCCAGCGTGTAGCCGAGGATCGTCAGGCCCATCACCGGTCGACGACCCACGACGTCGGCGCGACGGACGAGGAAGAAGGCCAGCAGCGACCCGAGCGAGAGGGTCGCGATCATGAGCGTGCCTTGTGACTCCGAGAGGCCCCACTGGGCGCGCAGGTTCGGCAGGATCTGGGTGATGGCGTAGTAGTCCCAGCCTTCGAACAGGCAGGCGACACCGAGAAAGCCGAACAGCCGCCGCTGCAGCGGTGAGAAAGCGTCGTCGTCGCCGGGTGCCGGGGCGCTGCTCACGGCGCGGCCAGGAAGCGGGCCTGCAGCAGCAATGGCTCGGGCAGGGCCGGCTTCTGCATGACGAGGGAGGCGCCGGCGCGCATCGCGGCATCCTCATCGAACGTGGGCCCGGCCAGCACGAAGCAGGGGATCTGCCGCCGCCCACACACCGTGATCACGACGGCGGCGTCGGTGAGATCTCCGTCGATGATCACAAGCCGTGGCGCCCGTTCCCCGATCTCGACGAGCACGTCGGCTGCATCGGCGACGAGCCGCACGGTGCTGCCGGCGCTGCGGAAATGATCGACGACGCGCTGGGCCTCATGACGGTCTTCGAAAGCGGCGACGACGTCTAGGCCCGCCTGGCTCTGCTCGACCATCTGCACCTCGAAGCGCAGGGTCTCGAGGCGCAGGGGCTTGGGCAGGAAGTGCGATGCGCCGGCGTCGGCCGAGGCCTGCTCCCACTCGCGGGGGTCGAGCGCGCTCATGACGATGACGGCGAGCTGGGGCGCCTGCATCTTGATCGCCCGGACGACCTCGAGGCCGTGGATGTCCGGCAGATTGAGATCGCACAGGGCGAGGTCGAACTCCTCGCGCAGGGCGGCCTGCAGGGCCGGGCCGCCGGAGCTGCAGGTGACGACGCTGTGCCCGCGGGACTCGAGGGCGCGGGCGCACAGTCGCAGGATGTCGGGGTCGTCGTCGACGACAAGGATCTTCATGATGACCCGACCTCCGGCCGTAGGGTAGCACGGCGGCCCGGCGCGCAGGCAGGCTGGTCGCCCACGCCCGGGGAGCCGGAGCCCTTCAGGCCTCTGGCGGCGACGGCGGACGCGTGATCAGCGTGACCTCGGCCCGATGGGAAGGCACGGCATCGTCGTCGCCACCGAGGCCGTCACCGACGGCAGGCTGCGGCGGCAGCGGGTCCACCTCCGAGAGCATCAGCGTGCCGCGCTGCCCGACGAGGCCGACGGGGAAGCTGCGGTAGACGTGGTCGAGGACATCGTCGACGCTGGCGAAGCGCTCATGCAGCGGATCGCGGGTCATGCGATCGAAGAGGTCGTCGAGGGCCTCGATCCGATCCTTGCCGACGGCAGCGACGACACGCTCCGACGACGACGGCATCGGCGAACGGCGCCCGGGCAGGTTCCCGGTGAGCATCTCGTAGAGCAGGATGCCGAGGGCGTAGACGTCGGCCTGGGGGATGACGCGACCCTTGTGCAACTGCTCGGGGGCCATGTAGCTCGGGTGACCGCGACCGACATACACCGGCGGCGCCGACGACGCGGGCTCGCTGCTGCTGCGCTCGGCGACGCGGGCGATGCCGAAGTCGGCCAGCTTCACGTTGCCGGCGCCGTCGAAGAGGACGTTTTCGGGCTTGAGGCCGCCATGGACGATGTCGTGGCGGTGCGCGTGGGACAGGCCGTAGGCGATCTGCAGCAGCACCCGCAGCACTACCTCGACGGGCATGAGGCCGCGCGCCATGCGCGTTGCCAGCGACTCGACGGCGCGGTCGAGGACGATGGTGGGCGCGTCGTTGGCGAACTGCACGTCGACGACCCGCAGGATGTGCGGGTGATCGAGCCGCGCCTGGGCCATCACCGCCTGGCGCACGCGAGCCGTGATCTCGTCCTTCGGCACGTAGGTGACGAGGTCGTAGACGTGGCGGACCTCCTTCACGACGACGTCACGCTCCAGCGTCGCGTCGCGGGCGAGCATGACGATGCCGAGGCTGCCCTGGCCGATGACGTCGCCGCGCACGTAGCGCTCCCGATCCAGCAGCGCGATGGCGGCCTGGGCCGACTTCTTCTCGTCGCCACCGAGCGGACGCCGGGGCCGCAGCACGTCGCTGGCGGCGCCACCGAAGGCAGGTGGGACCGGCGCGGGCGTCGGCGGCGACGGCGTCGTCGACAGCGGCGGCAGCGTCGAGGCCGGCGCCGTGCCGAGGCGGGCGGCGAAGTGCGAGGAGAGGGCCGGGCCGAGGGAGGGGTCGGGGCTGCCGTCGGCGTAGTGGCGGCCCCGGGGCAGCACCGCGATCGTGTTCTTCGCGCGGTCGATGTCGATGAAGGCGTGGCGCTTGAGGAAGGCGCAGTACTCGACGAAGCCCACCGACAGCGAACTCTCGAGGAGCTTCTCGGCCTCGGTGACACCGACTTCGTCGCCGAAGAGGTCGTCGCGCAGCAGCGTCTTCAAGAGGAAGCGGACCTCCTCCTGCAGGGTCTCGGTCGTCAGCGGCTTGAGCGCTCGGGCCATGATCGTCCTCTCGGTGCGGGTCGCGCGGACCATAGCGCCGTCGCCCCGGGCGATGGCGTCGGTTGGATGTCGGAGGCTTGTCTACATGTCGGTGACGACGATGCCGGAACACGCACGGCGACGTCGGGGCCTGCTACCGTGAACGACAGAGGTGAGTCATGGCGAAGGGTCCGGCCTACCGGCTGCAGGTCCTCTTCGAGATGCGCGAGAAGGCGAAGGTGGAGGCCGAGGAGGTCTACGCCGAGAAGAAGAAGCTCGTCATCATCGAGCAGAAGAAGCTCGAGGAGATGAAGGGCGTCCTCGCCGGCATGGTGCAGAAGCGCCAGGACAAGAAGGCCGAGTACGCCGAGCGCACGCGGCGCGGCGAGTACACGATCGCCCAGATCCAGGCGAACGACCGCCACATCGAGAAGATGAAGCAGCAGGAGGCGGCCTACCAGGTCGAGATCGATCGCCAGATCGAGCGCATCCAGGAGGCCGAGCGCGTCGCCGAAGAGGCCATGGCGCTCGTCGTCAAGGCCACCCAGGACTACAAGGCCCTCGAGAAGCACAAGGAGAAGTGGGCCAAACAGGTGAAGCGCGAGCTGATGATGAAGGAAGAAGACGCCGTCGAGGACATCGCACAGGCGCAGTACTTCAAGCAGCTCCTTGAGCAGCTCGGAGAGGGATGACCATGTCGATCGCTCCGCAGGCCGGCGCCGCCGTCGGCAAGCTCCTCCTCGAGGTGGGCAAGGCCCTCGGCAAGGCCGTCGTCGCCGGCATCGGCCTCGAACTCGCCCGCGCCGCCAGCGGCCACGTGAAGAAGGCTGTCGGCCCGAAAGACAAGGCGAAGGACGGCGAGCGCCGCGACGCCCGCGACGACGTCGACGCCGATGACGCCGACCAGCGCCGGACCGCCACCGCCGCCGACGTCGAGCGGATCCGGCGGGAGAACGCCGCGCTGCGCGAGGAGCTCGAGGCCCTCAAGCGCGAGCTGCGCAAGGTGCCCGCCGACGTCGAGCGCTGACCGCCGGGCGTCAGGCCCGCAGCTGCGGTGCGGCGCCGGGGCCGCGGATGTGCGGCACGACGAAGGTCATCACCATGTGGGGGATGGTGACGACGAACGTGAAGAAGAAGTACCAGCTGAAGCCGAGGGCGTCGGCGAGGAAGCCGGAGAAGACGCCGGCGAGGGTGAAGCTCACGCTCATCAGCGACGTGAGGATCGCCATGTGGGCGGCCTTATGCTCCGGCAGGCAGCAGCGCATGATGTAGACCATGAAGGCGGCGGTACCGAGGCCGGCGCCGATGGTCTCGACGACGATCACGGTGGTGATGACGACGATGCGGGTGTCGACGCCGGTGATGAGCTGGTGGTCGGGGCCCGTCAGGCCCGCCACCGTCGGCGCAAGAAAGGCGAGGAGCGCAAAGAGCAGGTGCAGCCCGTTCTGGGCCAGCAGCGCCGGCCAGATGAAGCGGTCGAAGCCCCGCTTCGCGATGATCCACCCGCCGATGGCCGGCGCCACGAGGCCGACGATCATGCCGATCACGCCGTTGACGACGCCGTACTCATCGAGCGTGACCCCCAGTTCGCGGGACACGAAGGGGTACTTCATCTTCATCAGGAAGCTCTCGCCGACGCGAAAGAGCACGATGTAGACGAGGAAGCGCGTGGCGTAGGGCGCCTCCAGCAGCGAGATGAACGCGCTCGCGTAGAACGACGTGTTGCCGCGCAGACGTCGACGGATGAACGGCAGCAACAGCAGGATGGCGACGAGCCCCAGCAGCAGCGACAGCCCGATCCACTCGGCCACGCCGAGCTTGCCGACGGGGCCGGCGAGCGAAGGCAGAAGGCCGCCGAGACCGTCCTTGAAAGACTGCCACGCCGCCGACGACAGCAGGGCCCGGCCGGCGAGGACGACGCCGACGATGGCGAGCCCGCTGAGCAGCACCGGCACCGAGAACAGGGCGCGGAAGAACGCCGACATCGGCGCCTTCGGCGTCTCGGTGCGCGGCAGCATGACGAGGTGGGCCAGCAACAAGACGCCCATGATGACGGCGCAGGCCGCAAACGCCGCCGTCCAGCCGGCCTGCTTGGCGAACACCACGAGCGGACCGGTGACGACGACGATGGCGGCGCGATAGGCCGGGGCGCGATAGCCGACGAAGCGGGCCTGCTCGTCCTTGTCGAGGGCCTCGAGGTAGAGGCCGTCGATGGCAATGTCGTGGACGGCCGAGAGCACGCCCAGCAGCAGGAACGCGGCAGCGGCGGCGGCGAGCACCGTCGAGAACGTCGAGGTGACGGCGAGGGCGATGAGCGCCAGCGTGAGCAGGACCTCGAGGCCGATGAGCCAGACCCGCTTGGTGGCGTAGGCGTCGACGAAGGGCCCCACGAGGAACTTGAGGTTCCACGGCAGGTGGAACATCGACGTCAGTCCGATCTGCTGCAGCGTCGCCTTGTGCTCGGTGAAGAAGAGGTCGGCGAGGTTGTTGACGACGCTGTAGGGAAAGCCCTCGGCGAAGTAGGTCGAGATGGTCCAGGCGTGGGGGCTCGCGCCGCGGCGCGGGTCACGGGGGGCGGTGGGGGCGGTCTCGACGTCGGCCATGGGCAGACCCTGATCCCTTGGCGCCCGCGATTCAAGGACGACCGCCGGGGCGATCAAGCACGGCTCGCGGTTGATCACCCGGCCGCCGGTTCGATGGGCACGCTTGAATGAAACCGTCGGCGCCGGCGTCTGCCGGCGGTCCGTTCTTCTTCCACATGTTCGAGGTGGGTCCATGCGCTGCACATGCTGCCTGCGGACGTCGGGGATCGCGCCATGAGCGCCTCCCACGTCGACGATCTCCTCCCTCTCTTCCATTCCTGACGGGGTGACCGTGCGCGGCACCTCGACGAGGTGTCCCATGACCACGACCCGTACCACCGACCTCCTCATCTGCACCCCCGCTGGCGTCGCCGTCGCGCCCGCGCCCCTCACCAAGATCTGCGGCCGCTGCCACGTCGAGCAGTCCATCGCCCGCTTCAACCGCGAGAAGCGCAAGCGCGACGGCTTCTCGGCCTGGTGCAAGGGCTGCAAGTCGAAGGACCAGATCCGCCGTCGTCAGGAGCAGCTCGCCGACGACGAGGACTGGGTGCTCCGGCGCAAGACCTACGCCCGCCTCATGCGCCTCGTCGCCCGCGGTGAGATCGAGAAGCCCGTCTGCTGCCCGTTCTGCGGTGCGCAGCCGGCTCCGCGTGAGATCCAGGCGACCTTCGCCGACCCTGCCGACCCGAAGAGCGTCCTGTGGCGCTGCCGCTCCTGTGCCCTCGCCCAGGCGGGCAAGGCCCAGCTCGCGTTCTGCCGCTGGTGTCAGGATCCGTTCGTCGCCCAGCGGACGAGTGTCCGCCGCGGTGGTGGGCGCTACTGCTCCGTCCGCTGCCGCAACGCCTGGATGAAGCAGACCGCCGAGCACGTCAGCGGCGTCCCCCTCGCTGAGCGCACGAGCGCCGAGGCCGTGTTCCTCGACGATCGATTCTGATTCTTTCAGACCGCTCATCGCCGGGACTGCATCTGACACGGGTCTCACCGGTGTGTCCCGCCCCGCTGGTCGACACCGGTGGGGCGGGACGCCAGCGTATGATCGACCCATGGTGGATCTTCGCACGACGTGGTTGGGCCTCGAGCTTGCTTCTCCGGTGGTGATGGGGGCCGGGCCCCTGTCGACCGACGCCGACGCCGTTGCCCGCGCCGTCGACGCCGGCGCCGGCGCCTTCGTCATGCCCTCGCTCTTCGAGGTGCCGTCGACGTCGGCGCCGCGCCACGCCCATGACGACGCCGACCCCATCGATGCGCCGTCGGCCGAGTTCCGCGACCAGACCGCGCCCTACCTGCGCCAGGTCGAGCGCTTCCGCAAACGCTTCAGCGTGCCCATCGTGGCGTCGTTGAGCGCGTCGTCACCCGAGACGTGGGCGGCGATGGCGGCCCTGCTCGCGCGCGCCGGCGCGAGCGCCATCGAGCTCAACCTGTACGAGGTGGCCAGCAGTGCCGAGCGCACGGCCGCCATCGTCGAGGCGGGCCAGCTCGAGGCCGCTCGCGCCGTCGTCGAGTCCGTCACGCTGCCGGTCTCGGCAAAGCTCGGCATGTTCTACACGTCGGTGCCGGCCTTCGCGGCCGCCCTGCAGCAGGCGGGCGTCGTTGGCGTCAGCGTCTTCACGCGCTTCTATCAGCCCGACATCAACCTCCAGACCCTCAACGTCGACCGCACCCTGCGCCTGTCGACCTCGGCCGAGCTGCCGCCCCGCCTGCATGCGCTGGCCACGCTGGTGACGCCGTCGTCGTCGTCGTCGCCACCGCTGTGGCTCGCCTGTACCGGTGGTGTCCACACGGGCGAGGACGTCTGCAAGGCCATCCTGTCGGGCGCCCACGTCGTCCAGACCGTCTCGGCGGTGCTGCAGCACGGGCCCGAGCGGATCCGCGGCATCCTCGACGAGCTCACCGACGTGATGGCCCGCAGCGCCCTGACCTCGGTGGCCGAGGCTCGCGGTCGCCTCAGCCTCGCGCGCGTACGTGACCCCGACGTGTGGACCCGCCTCAACTACGTCCGACAGCTGGCGGGTTGGGAGCCGCCCGTCTCGGGCTGACGGTCGGGCTGCCGGTGACTGGCGCGTCGCTCAGGCGTCGGCGACGCCGGAGGAGCGCGGCAACAGCAGGTGGGCATCGCGTTCGGCGCCGTCGCGCAGCTCGACGATGACCAGGATCTGGTCGGCACGGACATAGAGGGTGCCGGTGCCCGAGGCGTAGGGGCCGGGGGTGCCGCCGACGACGACCCAGCCCTCGTTGCCAGCGCCGTCGTCGAAGGGCCAGTAGACGTCGTGGATGGCGATGCCACCCTTCGCCTCGCCCTGCAGCCAGGCGTCGAGGGCGCGGCGCTCGAGGCGACCGCGATAGACGCTGACGAGGCTGCCCTTCTGGACCTCGATCTCACACCAGACGTCGTCGGCCGCGTGCTGCATGGTGGTCCGTTACCACCGCGCGCGCAGGATCGACAGCAACGCCGCCTCATCGAGACGGGCCGGGTTTGTCGGCAGGTCCGGATCCTTCGCGGCGGCGGCGGCCAGCCCCGGCAGGTCTGCCTCGCCGATGCCGGCCACGTCACGCAGCCGGCGCGGGATGCCGGCGACGTCGTGGACGAGGCGCTCGACGGCGGCGATGACGGCGTCGACGCTGGCCTCGACGCCGAGGAGGGGGCCGAGGGCCGCGTAGCTGGCGCCGACCTTTGCGGCGTTGGCCCGCATGACGTCGCCGAGGAAGAGGCCGTTGCCGACGCCGTGGGCGACGCCGAAGGCGGCTCCCACCACGTGGGCGAGGGCGTGGCAGGCGCCGAGCATGCTCGTGTTGACGGCCTGCCCGGCGAGGTGGGCGGCCATCAGGCTGCGCCCTCGGGCGGCGACGTCGTCGGGGGCAGCGAGCACGCGGGCGAGGCCGTCGTCGCCGGCGATGAGCCGGATCGCCTCGCGCGCCAGCGCGGTGCCGACGGGGTTGCCCATGCGGCTGACGAGGGCCTCGATGGCGTGGGTGAGCCCGTCGACGGCGGTGGCGGCGGTGACCTTCGCCGGCAGCCCGACGAGCAGGGCGGGATCCAGCACGGCGAGGGACGGGATGAGGTTCGTGTCGACGAGGATCCGCTTCTCCTTCGCGGCGTGGTCCTTCACGACGCAGAACTGCGTCGCCTCGGAGCCGGTGCCCGCCGTCGTCGGCACGCACACGAGCGGCAGCAGGCGGGTCCGCACCTTCGCGACACCCTCGAGTTCCTGGAGCGTCTTGCCAGTCGCCAGCATGGCGCCGACGCCCTTGGCGGTGTCCATCACGCTGCCGCCGCCGACGGCGCAGAGGGCGGTGACGCCGGCCTCCTTCGCGCGCGCCGCGAGGTCGGCGGTGTGGGCGGTGTCGCCGTCGGGGACGCAGCCGTCGTCGACGAGGACGGCGCGGGTGCCGAGCGACGCGAGCACTCCGTCGGTGAGGCCGGCCCGGCGCACGGTGGCGTCGGTGACCACGAGGACGCGCTCGTGCTTCTTGAGCAGGGTCTTTTCACCGAGGGTGCTGGCGGCGCCGACGCCAAAGATGGACGGGCCCGAGGGGGTGTGCTGGAAGGGCTGCATGGCGCGACGCTACGCTCCCGTGGCGCCCGGCGACACCCTGCACCACCCACCGGCGGTGTGCGCAGCCAGACGACCACCATGTGTGCCGGGACGGGGCGACGGCGGGCCCATCAGGCAACCTGCTAGGCTGCGACCATGGTGATCCGCCGCGCCGCGAAGCCCTTGTTCATCCTCGCCATGTGCATCGCGTGGACGCCCGGTGGGGCGTCGGCCCATGAGCTCCTCGATGAGCCCCAGCGCCGCTACGACGACATGAAGGGCGGCCCCTGCGGTCGCGGCGGCGGCGAGGACGGCCGCACGTCGCGCTTCACGCGCTACCAGCCGGGCGAGACCATCACCGTGCGCTGGACGGAGACCATCGATCACGTCGGCAGCTGGGTGGTGGCCTTCGACGACGACGGCGCCGACCAGGCCGACTTCGACGCGAACATCCTGCACACCGAGCCCGACCCGCAAAACGCGAGCGGGCTGGGCCGGGAGGCCGAGGTCACGCTCCCCGACGTCACCTGCAGCAACTGCACGCTGCAGCTGCTGCAGATCATGACCACGAGCGAGAACCCCTCGCCGAGCCAGATCTACTTCCAGTGCGCCGACCTCGTGCTCGGCGACGAGGACAGCGCGCCCGCCGAGGTCGAGGGCGGCGGCTGCCAGGCGACGACGACGTCACCGGCGGCCCTGCCGCTGCTCGGCCTCGCGCTGCTGACGCGCCGTCGTCGGCGTCACGGGGGGCGCTGATGTTCACGCGAGATCACGTCGTTGGCCGCTATCCGCCGCGGGCCTCATCGGCCGTCTCCCGGGTGGTGACGATGCAGCCGGTGGCCCAACGGGAGCTCGCCGGGTTCATCCTCGCCCGCCGCTGGCTCAAGCGCCAGCGTGACGAGGCCGGCAGCGCCTTCCGCCATGACATCGAAAACGACGAGGCCGCCCTGGCTGCGGCGCTCCGCGCGGCCGGGGTCCTCTTCGACGTCGACGTCACGCAGCTCGACGCCCGGGTGGCGGGGCGTAGCCAGAGCCAGGTGAGCATCGATGGCGGCGGCTTCTCGCCGCCGACCATCGACACGGTGGGCGTCGATGTCCGCAGCCGGCACGAGGGTGTCGTCGTCGACCACGCCAACACGCTGATCACCTTCGATCGCGCCGGTCTGCTGCGCATGGCCGGTGGTCCCGCCGTCTGCGCCGTCGTCGATCCCCGCCTCGTCGAGCTCGGCACCGCCGACGAAGCGGTGGATCGGGCGCTGCAGCTGCTCTCGAAGCATCCGGGCCTGCAGGGTCGTGAGGCCGCGCGCTTCATGCCGACGACGGTGGGGCCGCGCTACCTGGCCCTCGATATCGAGCGACGTCAGGTGGGCGACGTGCCGGCCGGCACGCCCCTGCGGGCCGGGTGGCGTCTCGAGTTCGAGACCGACTTCGCCCGGATCGTCGTCCGCTTCGAGGTCGACGGCGATCATCGCGTCGAGGTCGGCTTCATGGACCGGTGCTGACGCCGCCAGCGGTCGCCGCGGTCGCTGCCTCGCGGGCAGCCCGCGTGGCGAGGGTCCGCAGGCGCCCGACGGGCACGACGTCGATGGAGCCGCCGCCACGGCCGCGTCGCGCGATGGCCACCACCTGCAGCGCCTCGTCGAGCACGGGCGCCCCGCGCGGCACCGGCACGAGCAGCGTTGTGCCGCGCTCCTCGCCGCCGACCACGGCCTGCACGCCGCGGTGATCCCGCTGCAGCCCGATGAGCCATCGACGTGGCGCGCCAGCGTCCTCGGCGACGGCGAGCGCCGTCATCGGCGCGTCGGGGGCTGGCTGCAGCTGCACGAGGGCGAGGCCGTCGTCGTCGCTCGCCACGACCCGTCCCTGTCGCCCCGCGGCGGCGTCGCCGACGTCGACGACGTCGTCACGCTTGACCCCCGGCAGCACCGTGGCCAGCAGCCCGTCGGACGAGACGAAGAAGCCCTGGCTGTGCTCGCCGACGCAGCCGGCGGCGGCCGGGGCCGGGCAGGGGCGCGTGACGACGACGACGGCGTCACCGTAGCGGCGGGCGACATCGACGGCAGCGGGGACGGCGCGGGCGGGATCGGCGAGGCCTGTGCCGAGGAGCGCGAGGGTCACGGGGAGGAGGCGACGGACGGGCACGATGGCAGTGAAGCACGCCGTCAGCGGGGTCGCCAATCGGTGGCCCTCAGGTCGACGGCGGCGCGTGCGGCGTGCGCACGTCGTCCTTCACGCGGCCGTCTTTGAGGGTGATGACCCGATCGCAGCGGGCGGCGACGTCGGGCTCGTGGGTGATGATGAGCACCGTACGGCCGTGCTGGCGGTTGAGGTCCACGAGGAGCTGCAGGATCTCCTCGGTCGTCCGGCTGTCGAGGTTGCCGGTGGGCTCGTCGGCGAGGACCAGCTCGGGCTCGTGCACGAGGGCGCGGGCGATGGCGACGCGCTGCCGCTGACCGCCCGACAGCTCCGTCGGCCGGTGGTGCATGCGCTCGCCGAGCCCGACGAGCTGCAGGGCCTTCTCGGCCCGCTTGAGGCGCTCGGCCCGCGAGACCGGATCGCCGCGGCGGTAGATGAGCGGCAGCGTCACGTTCTCGAGGGCGCTCTGCTTCGGCAGCAGGTGGAAGCTCTGGAAGACGAAGCCGATCAGGCGCCCGCGCACCTCGGCGAGGTCGTCGCCGTCGAGCTCCTGCACCGGGATGCCGGCGAGCTCGTAGGACCCCGCCGTCGGCGTGTCGAGGCAGCCCAGCAGCGCCATCAGCGTGCTCTTGCCCGAGCCCGACTGCCCCATGATGGCCACCAGCTCGCCGCGCGCGACGTCGAGGTCGACGCCGTCGAGGGCCCGCACCACCTCACCACCCATGCTGTAGTGCCGCGCCAGCCCGCGGATGCGGATGAGGGGGCCGGCCGTCGGCGCCCCGGGCGTCGTCGTCGTCGTCGTCGTCGTCACGGCGTCGCGCCGTCCTTCTTCGCGTCGTCCTTCTTCGCGCCGTCCTTCTTCGGGGCCGCGTCGTCGTCCTTCTTGTCCTTGTCCTTGTCCTTGTCCTTGTCGTCCTTCGCCGGCTCGAGCTTCACCTTGTCGCCGTCTTCGAGGAGCTTGAGGACGCGGTAGGGGCCCTCGACGACGCGCTCACCGGGCGTGAGGCCCGACAGGATCGCGATGGCCTCGCCCTCCGACGGCCCGAGCTTCACCGGCCGCACCGTCGCGACGAGCAGCGCGTTCTTCGCCGTCGCGTCGCCCTCGACGACGACGACGCGGTCGGGCTGCTCGCCCTCGTCGGACTTCTGGGCCTCGAGGATGGCGGCGAGGGGGATGGCCGTGGCCTTCTCGAGGCGCTCGACCTCGATCTCGGCCTGGGCGCTCATGCCGGGGCGCAGCACGTCGGCGGGGGCGGGCACCACCGGGGCCTGGCCCTCGAGGGAGTCGCCGCCGGGTCCCGTCGTGGGGCGGCTGCCGCTGGCCCGGCTGCCCGTGACCTTCACCTCGACGGTGAAGAGCACGGCGCCCATGGCGTCTCTGCCCATGAGGCCGACCTTCTCGACGACACCCTCGAACTCGATGTCCTTGAGGCCCTGGGCCTTGATGATGGCCTGCTGGCCCGGGCGCACGCGCGAGATGTCGAGCTCGTCGACGTCGAGCTTGACGATGAGCTCGGAGAGGTCGGCGACGATCACCGGCGCGCCCGGACCACCGCCGAGGCCCAGCCCGAGTGCTGCGTCGGGGGATGCGCTGAGGCCGGTGCCCGACGACACGACGCGACCGACCTCGACGCCGACGGCGACGACGGTGCCGGCGAGCGGCGAGGTGACGCGGGCGCGGCGCAGGGCATCCTTCGCGCGGGAGAGGTCGATGCGGGTGCGCTCGACGTTGGCCAGCGCGCTGGCGCGCTCGGCGGTGGCCGAGGCCAGGCGCGTCTCGGAAAGCTTGAGGGCGTCGTCGGCGAGGACGCCTTTATCGAACAGGGCCTTGTCGCGGGCGACGCCGCGCTCGGCCTCCTTCACGGCGACGTCGGTGCGCAGCAGCACGGCCTCGGCGCTGGCGATGGCGGCCTGCAGCTGGTCGACGGCGTTGCGCAATTGCTCGCCGTCGAGGGCGAACAGGGGATCGCCGGGCTTCACGACGTCGCCGACCTCGACGTGGACCTGCGCGACGCGGCCGCCGACCTCGGAGGAGACCTCGGCCTGGGTCTTTGCCCGCACCTTGCCCTGGGCCACCACCCGGCTCGTGATGCCCCGCTCGACGGCGACGGCGGTGCGGACGGCCTCGGCGTCCTCGGCGCGGGTGCGCACGAAGGTGGTGATGCCGGCGGCAACGCCGACACCGACGAGGACGAGACCGACGATGCGGGCGCGGCTCATGGGGACTCCGGCGGTGGTTCTACTCCGCCGGCGGGCGGATGCATCACCGTTCCTGCGCTGCCTGCGCGCCGGGGCCGCTGACGGCGGGCCGACACGCGCCGTCGACGTCGATGGCCGTCGTCGAGGGGGCACCCAGCGCGATGGCCGAGACCGGGGCGGGCGACGCGGGCGCGACGGTGTTGCCGACGCTCGCGCCGCAGACGCTGCAGTCGTCGGGGGAGACGCAGGTGGCGCCGGTGCGTCCGAGGCCGACGACGCAGCCGCCCCCTTCAAGCGCGATGCGGTTGTGGTGCAGGGCCGCCGTGACGGGTCGGAAATCTTCGAGTCGGATCGCGGCGGCATCGCCGTGGCCCCTCACGACGACGTCATTGGCCACGATGACACCGCCATTGCTGGACACGCCGAAGAGTCGGGTGCCAGGCTCGCCGTCGACCTCGATGGTGTTGTGGGCGAAGACGCCGTCGCCAGCGAGCCCACCATCGCCGAAGAAGATCTGGCGCGTGGGGCGGCCGAAGACCTGGAGGTGGGAGTTGACGACGTCAAGGGCGCCCTGGACGGCGATCACCTCGTCGCCCCGGACCGAGATGCGGCTGCGCGCCACCAGCCCCGTCTCCGGCGATCCCACCCCGATCGCGCCACCCGAGAGCGCATCCAGTTCGATGGTCGTGTCGATGACGCGGACATCGGTGCCGCCGTTGACGCCCCGGGCATCACCGGTGCCGGTGGACACCAGGCGGATTCGGCTGTCGACGAGTCGCACGACCGGGCCGCTGACAAGGAAGGCCGTCACGCTCGTGCAGTTCGAGTCCTCGTTCTCGACGTCGAGGTCGCCGACGAACAGGGGCCCTTCGGGCGGAGCGATGACCGCGATGCAGAAGACGCCCCGCAGATCGAGGCTCCGCAGCAGCAGCGGCGGCGTCGCGAGGTTCCCCGAGGTGTCGGCGTCGAAAGCGACCGGATCGAGCGCCACCAGCGTCGTGCGCGTGCTCCCCGGCTGCCAGTCCGGGCCGTAGCCTCCGACCATCGAGCCGTGCAGGAAGACCCGATCGTCCGGCAGCGCGTAGGTGCCCGCCTGCAGGTGGAGCGTCGCCCGTTGCGTGGCGGCCCGGGCCGCCGCCACGACGAGGTCGACCGGTTCTGTGCGGGTCCCGGCCGCATCGACGGGCGCATCGGGCGCGACGAAGATGGCGCGGCCCTCGGCTTCGGCATCGTCGAAGGACAGCAGCGTGCCGTCGCAGTCATCATCGATGTCGTCACCGGCGACCTCGACGGCACCGGGAAAGACGAGGGTGCGGGTGTCGTCGCAGTCGGTGGCCTGCCCGACCGCGCACCCCTCGCCGGGACCGAAGAAGCCGTCGCCGTCGGCGTCGGTGCAGAGCGGGGCGCCGGCCTCATCGAGGGCGACGCAGGTGTCGACGATGCTGCCGACGACATCCACGCTGGCGACGACGAGGCGCGCCACATTGCCCACATCGTCGCGGGCGTCGACGACGAGGGAGCGGGGGCCATCGGCGACGGCGTCGTCGAAGGCGAGGGCGAAATGCCAGGCGTTGCTCGTGCGGTTGATGAACCCGATGGCGATGTCTTCGCCACTGTCGTTCACGAGCGCGACCCGGTCGACGACGGCGGCAAGGTCGTCGAGCCGGAAGCGGACGTCGATGGTGCCGCCGGGGGCGAGGGGTGGATCGGCCACGGTCGCCGTACCGGCCGGTTGTTGAACGACGACGGTGAGGCTGCCGTCTTCGATCGCGGGCGCGGTGGCGTCGACCTCGAGGGTGCCAAGGACGGCGGCGCCGAGATTGCCGGCGATGTCGACGAGCAGGACGCTCACCGGGTACACGCCCTCGCCGTCGAGCGCGGCGGCGTCGATCCCGGCCCGGCCGCCGGTCGCGGGGTCGGCGAGCGTGAGGGCGATGGTGGCCGCGCCGACCTGCAGCAGCGAGCCGTCGAGGATGGGCTCATCGGTGACCACGTCGACGTCGAGCCGACCCGCGGCGCCGATGCGGCGGGCCGACAACGTCGACGACGCCACCGCCGGTGCGGTCCGATCGCCATCTGGCGCCACGCAGCGGGACACGAGGCTGGCGCACACCAGGGGCGTCGGGCAGTCGGCGTTGCCGCCGCAGGCGATGGTGGCGTCGTCGGCGATCGCGGCGTTGAAGCAGGCCGTGAATGAGAGCGTCCCCGCAAGGCAGACACCGGTTCGCCAGGATCGAAGCATCCCCGCCACGATAGCCCGTCGCGCCGTCGACGTGGCGGTTCACCCGTCGGCGAGGGCGGCCTCGGCGCCGTCGAGGCAGGCCTGCGGCGGATCGGGCGTGTCCAGCAGCGCCTCGAGGGCGGCCCGGCACTGGGCCTCACAGCGGCGGGCGGTGTCGGGCAGGGTCCAGCAGCTGCCACCCTCGTCCCACGGCCCGGTGTCGACGCTGTCGTCGACGGCGGCCTGGCAGGCGACATAGGCGCGGCAGGCCTCGGCCGGGGGCAGGGCGCAGCCGGACAGCGCACCGCCAGACAGGGCGGCGACGCCGAGGCCGACACCAACGAGGGTGCCGACCCGCGCGCTCACAGGCTGCCGCGCTCGTCGATGACGGGCTCGGCCGGGACGCGGGCGCAGGCGGCGCCGGCGTCGGGGCCACGCTCGGCGACGCAGCGGGCAATCGGATCGACGACGGCGAGGTTCGCCTCGCCGAGCCGCTCGGGCGCCAGCGGCACCGACACCCGCAGCGTGACCTCACCGCCGGCGAGGTCGCTCGCGGGCTGGCCGGCGGCGCGCTCGCGGGTGATGACGATGGTGGTCTCGAGGCGACCGCCGCGGGGCTCCTCGCGCACGACGACGTTGTCCTTGAGCTCGACAGTGATGCCGCCGGCGAGCCCGTCTTCGGCGAAGTCGACGGGAACGGGCTGCCCGATGAAGAAGTCGAAGTCGCCGGTGCCGCGGGCGATGCCGGCGGCGGCGTCGGCGTCGCTGGTGGTCGCCGTCAGGACGCGGACGTCGTCCTGCATCGTGTCGAAGTCGATGCCGCGCAGCACGAGCAGGTCGTGGGTCGCGAGGTCCTTGCGCACGTCGAGGAGGCGGTCGCTCGGCAGCTCACGCCAGGCGTCGGCCTCGGGGACGGTGGCGCCCGAGAGCCAGAGGTCGACCGTCATGTTCGAGCGGGCCCGCTCGACGGGAACGAGCGCCCCGCGACGCTCGAGGATCGTGTGGCTGTCGAGGATGGCCTGCACCGACTGGCCGGGCGCAAACACGACGCCGTCGAAGTCGCCCTCGATGGACACAGCGCAGCCGCCGCTCGCGAGGCCGACGGCGGCGAGGGCCAGCAGGCGCCTCATGGCGCGCCCCGCCCGTCGAGGGGCAGCGGCAGCACCGGGGTCTGGTCGCGCAGCAGGGCAAGGTTCCGCTCCGCCGTGCGCTCGGCGACGAGGGGCGCGCGGAAGCGGCCCTCGATGCTGCCCTTGCGGGCGTTGCCCGGGTCGAGACCCTCGACGGCGTCGAACGTCAACGTGAGGGTGCCGCTCAGGCCGGCGTCGGCGTCGGCAAACGACACGGCGTCGAGTTCGACCTCGAGGGTGCGGCGGCTGCCGAAGGGGACGACGTCGGCGTAGGTGGAGGCGGCGTCGAGGCGCTCGGGGGCGAGGTGCAGGGCGAAGTCGAGGTCGCCGTCGACGACGACCTCACCCTCGGCGGTGGCGCTGAAGGACTCGCCGGCGTCGAGGGCGCCCTGGCGCGGAAAGACGATGGCGAGGGCGTCGCGCAGCGACATCTCGTGGGACATGCCAAAGAGGCTCGCGCCGTCGACGTCGCCGAGGTCGCTCGACGGGTCGAACACGATCCACGTCATCGCCACCGCCACCGGCGGGTCGGCCTCCTCGGCGAGGGCGGCGTCGCGGGCGTCGACGTAGGAGAACACCGTGCCGCCCGGATCGAAGCCGACGTCGGCGAAGCTCGACGAGAACTGCGCCTCGCCGAAGCGACAGCCCCCGGTGAGGGAGAGGCAGCCGCCGGCGAGGACGAGGAGGGTGCGTGCCGACAGGGCCGACAGGGTCGACGCGGCGCGGGGGAGGACAGCAAGGCGCATGGGCACCTCGCTATCACGATCCGATCGCCGTTTCACCCGCAGGTGAAGTACGGGTCGAGGGGGCTGCTGCCGCAGGCCTCCTCGGCGCCGTCGCACTGGCCGTCGCCGTCGGTGTCCCACACGTCGGGGTTCGTGCCGCGGGCCTCCTCGTCGTCGTCGCTCAGGCCGTCGCCATCGCGATCCGACGGCGGCGGCGGCGGCGGCTCCTCGCCTTCGCCTTCGCCCTCGCCTTCACCTTCACCTTCACCCTCGCCTTCAGCGGGGTCGACGGGGTCGGTCGGGTCGGTCGGGTCGGAGCCGTTGTCGCACTCGTCGCCATTGCTGGCGCCGTCGCCGTCGACGTCTTCGTCGGCGTCGGAGGTGCCGTCACCGTCGCTGTCCCACTGGTCGGGGTCGGTGCCGCAGCGGTCCTCGTCGTCGTCGCTGAGGCCGTCGCCGTCGCGGTCGTCCCAGGCGCAGTTCTCGACGCAATCCCAGCCGTCGTCCCAGCCGTCGTCGCTCCAGCCGCCGCCGTCGGTGGAGATGATGATGCAGGCGGGGCCGCCGAGCAGGGCGAGCAGGGCAGCGGGCAGGAAGGCAGTTCGCAGACGCAGCACATGGACCTCCGGGGGGGGGACTGCCCGGGGATTGGCGGGGGCGGGCCAGATCCGTGCGTCGACGGCTCTGCCACATGTGGGGAGATGTGGGGTAGCCCGCGTCAGCGCAGGGGGAGGCCGTCGTCGGCTGGTTCTGGCAGCGGCAGGGCCACCTTCAGCACCTCGCCCGCCCCGACCTGGACCCGGGTCGACAGCACCTGTCCGGCCGGGCCCTTGAAGCGCAGGGCGTGGGCGCCGGCCCGCACCTTCTGCTGGAACAGGGGCGTCACGCCCACGAGTCGCCCATCGATCCAGACCCGCGACCACGGCGTCGTCTGGACGCTGATGAAGCCGGCCTCCTCCTCGTCGATGCAGGCGAGGTCGGCGGCGTCGTCCTGCCGCGCCGACAGCAACGTCTCCTTGTCGTCGGGGGCAAGCAGCAGCTTCAGCTTGTGGTGCCGCCCCTCCTCGATGACGACCTCCTCGACGACGGCGACGCCGCGGGCCTCGTTCGTGAAGGCGAGGGTATGGGGGCCGGCGGCGAGCTCGGCGCGAAACAGCGGCGTCGTGCCGATGAGGACGCCGTCGACGCTGACCACCGTCCAGGGCGAGGTGTCCACCGTGAGGGTGCCGGGCAGGGGCGCCGGGCAGGTCTCGTCGGTGTCGGGGGCGTCGGCGGGGGCGCCCGCGGGGTCGACGGTGACGGCGGTCTCCGGGCTGGCGTCGACGGCGGCGGGCTCGACGGGGTCGACGGCACGGGCCGACCCCACGCCGGCGAGGACGGCGACGAGGCAGGCCATCGGCAGCGGCCGGACGGACACGGCGGCAGTGTAGCGGTTGCGGAGGCCGCGGTCGCCACCTACATCGTCGCCATGGCTGGTCTTCCGATCATCGGCGTCGACGTCCCCGATCCCCAGGTCTCCCAGACTGCCTTCGTGCGCAAGCCCGAATGGCTGCGGGTGAAGGCGCCCGGCGCCGGCCGGACGACGGAGCTGCAGGCCCTGCTGCGGGAGCGCCGCCTGCACACCGTGTGCTCGTCGGCGGCCTGCCCCAACATGGGGGAGTGCTGGAGCGCCGGCACCGCGACCTTCATGATCCTCGGCAACGAGTGCACGCGCGCCTGCCGCTTCTGCGACGTGAAGACCTCGTCGACGCCGCGCGCCGTCGACCTCGACGAGCCCGCCCGCCTCGCCGAGGCCGCCGGCCTGATGGAACTCAAGCACGTCGTCATCACCAGCGTCACCCGCGACGACCTCGACGACGGCGGCGCCCGCCACTTCGCCCGCTGCCTGCAGGCCGTGCGTGAGCGCCTGCCCGAGGCCACGCTCGAGGTGCTGACCCCCGACTTCCACGGCAGCCCCGAGTCCATCGCCATCGTCCTCGACGCGCTGCTCGCCGGTGGCCGGGGCGCGGTGTTCAACCACAACCTCGAGACCTGTGAGCGCCTCACGCCGAAGATCCGCTCCGGCGCCGTCTATCAGCGCTCGCTGCAGGTGCTGCAGACGGCGAAGCGGCTGCGCCCGCAGATCCGCACCAAGACCGGCATCATGGTGGGCCTCGGCGAGACCGACGATGAGGTCATGCAGACCATCCGCGACGCCCGCGCCCACGACGTCGACATCTTCACGATCGGTCAGTACCTGCGCCCGAGCTCGTGGAACCACGAGGTCATGCGCTACGTGACGCCCGAGCAGTTCTCGGCCCTCGGCGACTACGCCCGCAGCCTCGGCTTCGCGCACGTCGAGTCCGGCCCCCTCGTGCGCTCCAGCTACCACGCCGAGCGCGGCGTCGCGCCCTGATGCGGCGCGCCCTCCTGCGTCGCGCCATCGTCACTGCCGTCGCCATCGGCGTCGTCGGCTGCGCTCCCGTCCGCCACGTCGTCACGGCCGGCGCCGACGACGACCTCATCATCGGCGACGTCACGGTCATCGACGGCACGGGCGCCGCACCCCGGCCGCATCAAGACGTCATCATCGAAGACGGGCGCATCACCCGCATCGTCGAGCACAGCGGCGGCGCCCCCCGTCGTGCGCCCGGCGGCCCCGCGGTCATCGACGGCCGCGGCCTCACGCTGCTGCCGGGCTTCGTCGACGCCCATGTCCACGTCGGTGGCGACGGCGCCCCCCGCGGCGTGCGCGGTCTCGATGTCGAGGAGAACCTCGAGCGCCTGCTGCGTGTCGGCGTCACGACGGCCTTCGACATGGGCGGCGACGCCCAGACCATGCGGACGCTCGCCGAGCGTGTCGACGAGGGAACGCTGGCCGGGCCGCGCCTCAAGCACACCCACCTCGTCATCACGGCAAAGGACGGCTACCCCCTCTCGCTCGCCGACGAGCTGATGGATGCGCCGGCCTGGCTTGTGCGCCTCGCCCTGCCACAGGTCGCCGCCGTCGACGACATCGGCCCGATCCTCGACGAGGTCGACGACGCCGGCGTCGACTTCGTGAAGATCATGGTGGATCGCGTGCCCGCCGTCGAGCCGATGCTCGATGAGGCGCTGCTGACGGCCCTCGTGAAGGAGGCCCGGGCCCGCGGCCACACCGTCGCCGTCCACGCCGGCCACGTCGACGACGCCGTCATCGCCGCTCGCGCCGGTGCCACGATGCTCGCCCACCTGCCCCGGCGTGGCCGCTTCACGGCCGACCAGGTGCAGGCCCTCAAGGACAGCGGTGTCGTCGTCGTCACGACCGCCGCGATGTGGGAGACGACCGCCGACCTGCTCGAGCGGCGTTTCACGCCGAGCGCCCTCGATGCCGCCCTGGTGCCCGCCGACGTCCTCGCGGCCGTGCAGGATCCGCCCGACGCCGCCGTCATCCAGACGATGCGCGACGACCTCGTCGCCGCCCGCGCCGATCGCGCCGCGAACCTCGCCGACCTCATCGCCGCCGGCGTCCCCCTCGCCGTCGGCACCGACAGTCCCATCCCCGGTACCTGGGCCGGCAGCAGCTACGAGAAGGAGCTCTCGACCCTCGTCGCTGCCGGGCTCGGCCCCATGCCGCTCATCATGGCGATGACGTCGACGCCGGCCCGTCTCGTGCCCGGCAGCGCCTTCGGCGTCGTGCGCGCCGGCGCCCGCGCCGACCTCGTCCTCGTCGAGGGCGATCCGCTGCAGGATCCCCTCACGCTGAGCCGCCCCCGCCACATCCTGCTCGCCGGGCGGGTCGTGGAGCCGACGGCGCCGCTGCCGCCGCGCCCGTCGTCGCCGTCGGTGCCGCCACCGTCACCGTCGCCGCCGCCATCGCCCGGGGCGCTGTCCGAGGTGCCGGCCGATCCGGACGCGCCGCGCTGACGTCACGTGGCGACGTGCGCCGCCCGCTGCGTTCGGTCATGCTGCCGCCATGTTGCGCCTGCTCGCCCCGCTGTCCCTGTCCCTCCTCGTGACGACGACGTGGTCACGGGCCGCCCGCGCCGAGGACATCGCCTGCGCCCGCTGCCGTGAGATCTGCCGCACGAGCGCCTATCCCGACAACGACACGCCGGACATGCGCAGCGGTCGCCTCATCAACCGCAGCCCCGAGGCGCGGCGGGCCTTCGAGGAGGGCGTCGCCGCCGACCCCGGCCTCGGCGGCACGAGCGCCCGCGTCGCCGTCGAGGCCTACAAGCGCGCCGTCATGCAGGACCCCGACAACGCGCCCTATCGCAACCACCTGGCGGCGGCGTTGCTGACGACGTCGCAGTACCAGGAGGCCATCTACAACCTCGAGAAGGCCGCGAGCCTCGTGCCCGCCGAGCCCAAGTACATCGTCAACCTCGGCTACGCCTGGCACCGCGCTGGCGACGAGCAGCGGGCCCTCGTGCACTACATGCGGGCCCTCATCCTCGACCCGCGCGACCTGCGGGCCCGCCTCTTCGCCGGCTACGCCCTCGAGATCCTCGGCATGGGGTCCGAGGCCACCCGGGAGTTCCGCCGGGTCCTGCTCGACGACCCCGACAACGCCGGCGCGAAGGCCGGCCTCGCCCGCCTGGGCCACCAGCCCGCCCCGATCGGCGCGCCGCCGCCCCCGATGTTCACGGCGCCGCCATCGCCGCCGTCGTCGTCGTCGTCGCCGCCGGCGCCGCTCTCGCCTCTGCCGTCTCCCTCTCCGCCGGCGGGCAATCCCCGGCCCTGACGGGTTTTTTCGTCGGCGCGCCCGCGCGGCCTATGCTCCGGCCGTGCGGGCCTCCTTCGTCCTCGCGTCGCTGTTGCTGTGGGTGGCCCTGCCGTCGCGGGCGCTGCCGCCGCTGCCGCCGTCGCCACCGCCGCCGTGGGCCATCGATGGCGTCGACGTCGGCGCCATCGTCGAGCGCCTGAGCATCGAGCAGAAGGTCGGCCAGCTGCTGCTGCTGGGCTTCGGCGGCACGACGATGGATGGCACGATCAGCAGCTTCCTCGACGACATGCAGCCCGGCGGCGTGGCGCTCTTCACGCGCAACATCCAGGGCCCCGAGCAGACGCTCACGCTGGTGCGGGCGGTGCGCGACCACGACCCGAAGGTGAAGTGCCTCGGGACCTGTCCGACGACCGTGCCGACGTCGGTGCCGATGTTCGTCTCCGTCGACCAGGAGGGGGGCAGCGTCGTGCGCCTCAAGCGCGACGCGATCGTGCTGCCGTCGGCGATGGCGCTGGGCGCCACCGACGACCCCGAGCTCGCCCGCCGTGTCGGTCGTCAGCTCGGCGAGGACCTGCGCTGGTGGGGGTTCAACATGAACCTCGCGCCGGTCCTCGACGTGAACAGCAACCCGAAGAACCCCGTGATCGGGGTGCGCAGCTTCGGTGGGGATCCGAACCGTGTCGGCGAGATCGGCGTGGGCTACGTCGCCGGACTTGGCGAGTCCGGCATCGTCGCCGTCGCCAAGCACTTCCCCGGCCACGGCGACACCGACGCCGACAGCCACTACGCGATGCCGGTGCTGCACCACGACCGCGCCCGCCTCGACGCCGTCGAGCTGCGGCCCTTCGCCCGCGGCTTTGCGGCCGGCCTGCCAGCCATCATGACCGCGCACATCGCGCTGCCCGGCGTGGCCGAGGGCGACGACGTCCCGGCGACGGTGTCGGCGAAGGTCCTCACCGGTGTGCTGCGCGAGGACCTCGGCTGGGATGGTCTCGTGATCACCGATGGCCTCGAGATGCAGGGCGTCATCGACAAGTACGGGGCCGGTGAGGCCGCCGTGCGCGCCGTCCTCGCCGGCGCCGACATGGTGATGGTGCTGTGGTTCCCGGAGAAGAAGAAGGAGGTCCAGCGCGCGCTGCTCGACGCGGTCGCGACGGGCCGCCTGCCGATGGAGCGCCTCGACCAGGCGGTGCGGCGCGTCCTCGAGCACAAGGCCCGCTACGGCCTCTTCACGCGCGCGCTGCCGACGGTCGAGGAGGCCACGGCGGCGCTCGCGAAGTCGGATCGGCGGGTGCTGCAGGAGGTCGCCGATCGCGCCGTCACCCTCGTGAAGAACGACGCCGCCATCGTGCCGCTGAAGAAGAAGGGGGAGACGCCGCCGAAGGTCGTCGCCGCCGCGCCCTTCGGGGCCTTCCTGCGGGGCCTGCAGCGGGGCGTGAGCGCCCGCACCGTCGCGCTGCCGTCGGCGCCGACGAAGGCCCAGACGGCCAGGGACAGCGAGCGCGTCGTCGAGGTCGCCCGCGAGGAGGGCGCCGAGGTCGTCGTCATCGGCCTGCAGACCGGCGACCACATCGCCATCGTGAAGGCCGTCCAGCAGGCCCTGCCGGGCGTGAAGGTCGTCGTCGTCAGCTTCGGCTCGCCGTGGCTCATCAATGCCTTCCCCGGTGTCGACGCCTATCTGTGCGCGTTCGGTTGGCGCGACGACAGCGCCGCCGCCGCCGCCGCCGTCGTGGTGGGCAACAAGCCCGCGCGGGGCCGTCTGCCGGTGGTGCTCGCCGGTGGTCCGGCCGGCGACGTCGTCGACGGGAAGGCCGCGCCGTGACCGACACGACCATCCCCCCCAACTTCTCCACGGCCATCTCCGACGAGGACAGCCAGACCTCGTCGCTGGCCTCCTCGACGGGGCCGACGGCGGCGGCGCCCACCGGGACGCTCACGACGCCGGCGGGCGGTGCCACGCCGCGCGCGACGCTGCCGGTGGGCCACCTCGTCGGCCGCTATCGCATCGACGCCGTCGTGGGGCAGGGGGCGTGGTCGACGGTCTATCGCGTCACCGACACGTCGCTGAACCTGCCGGTGGTGCTGAAGGTCCTCTCGCCGATGGCGTCGCCGACGGTGGTGGAGCGCTTCAAGAACGAGATCCTGTTCTCGCGTCGCGTGAACCACCCCGGCTTCTGTCGCATCTTCGAGCTGCACGAGGAGCAGACCTTCGAGGGGCCGCTGCGCTCGCTGACGATGGAGCTCATCGAGGGGCGGACCCTTGGCGACGTGATGAACGAAGGGCCGATGCAGCCGGCCCGCGCCCTCGACGTCGCCCGCAGCCTCTGCGACGTCGTCGCCGCGGCCCACGAGCAGGGTGTCGTCCACGGCGACCTCAAGCCCGGCAACGTCATGGTGCGCACCCCGTCGGCGCGCCGCCGCCTTGAGCGACGGGGCGAGGTCCGCGACGAGCTCGTCGTCCTCGACTTCGGCGCCGCGACCGCCAAGGACCTCAACGCTGGCAGCGGCCGCGTCGGCTCGCTGCGCTACATGGCGCCCGAGCTCTTCGCCCAGGACGCGCCCTCCCCGCAGAGTGACGTGTGGGCCATCGGCGTCATCCTCTATGGCTGCCTGACCGGCGGGCTCCCGTTCGACGGCAAGACCGAGCTCGAGATCGCGGCCGCGACGCGCCGACCGCCACCGCCGCCCTCCTCGCTGCGCCCCGGCCTGCCCTCGCACCTCGACGACGTCGTGCTGTCGGCCCTCGCCCCCGACCGCGCCGTCCGCTACGCCGACTGCCGTGCCTTCGCCGCCGCCCTCGACGAGGCCCTCGCCGGTCTGCGCCCGTCGCGCAGCCTGTGGCGGCGTCTCTTTGGACGATGACCCCATGAGCAACACCGTCGCCACCGCCCTGCGCCACCTGCTGCGCGATCCCCACGCGCCGATGACGGCCATCTCGTCCCTCCTCGACGAGGCCGGCGGCGACGCCCGCAAGAGCGCCCTGCTGTCGTTGTCGCGGACGCAGCAGCGGGCGCTCTATGAGCGGGCCGCGCAGTCGCCCCCGCTCACCCTCGACGATCTCGTGCCGCCGTCGACGCCGCCGCTGCAGCCCGTCGTGCATCACGGCATCAACTCGCTGCCGGCCTTCCGCCGCTTCGAGAAGCACATGTGCCGCGCCGACGACGGCAGCGCCCGCCTCTTCGGCTTCAACGAGGGCGCCACCCGTCGCTTCATCGGCCCCGGCTACTTTGTCGCCACCCCGACGACGGGCCGGCCC
>Ga0172372_10000522_pt1 | contig 58925 bp, 44 predicted proteins | sample LakKiv5m_2_FD_114544 | JGI IMG/M metagenome (GOLD analysis project Ga0172372, IMG submission 114544) | Freshwater microbial communities from Kabuno Bay, South-Kivu, Congo - kab_092012_9.5m | ecosystem: Environmental > Aquatic > Freshwater > Lake | place: Democratic Republic of the Congo...
TACTTCAAATTGAGCTGAAGGGGTTGTATTGTTTGGAGTATTGGTTACTGTGGAGTTTTGATTGTAGGTTCCATTATTGTTATGAGCTGAGATAATTGTACTTGTTAATCTGGTATAGCCTCTATTGGTATCATTTGGAGTTGCTGATAGTTCTTTTACTCTATAGGTACAAACAGCTGTACTGGAATTTAAAGCTTGTCCTGGAGTTGTAACTATTCTGTCATCTTTTACTGTAATAATGTAATCTGTATTTCCAAAGATAGATAATCCTTGTGTTACTGGATTTGGGGTTAGAGTTATGTTGTTGTCGAAGATGAAGAGGGGATCTGTTGTAGCGATACCAGAAATAGAAGAATTGATAGTTGAAAATACTGAGGAGTTTGAATTTGGATTTGCAGATGATCCGATACTAGAATTAACTGATGAAGGTTGAGAGCTAGAGGATGACGGTATAGAAATTAAAGAGCTAGATAACGATGAGGAATTGGAAATTGGGAGCACTGTCACACTCTCTGCAGTAGAAACCTTAGGCGGGTTTAAATCAAACTCTGTAGGAGGTAAATTAGCATAAATTAGATAACTACCAGCCGTGGCAGGCATTAAAACATTAGTGCATTCTACTAAATTATTATTAGTTAAAACACACTGACCACTTGCCTCAGCCTCACCAACACTTATTTTAAAATTGACTGGGAGAGTTTTACTCGAAGGTAGTATAAAAGTGCATGATGTAAATTGATTAACCTCTTTAGAAACGCATTTTAATGTCAGATCAAAGATATTCGAAGCTCGTAGGTTATTGGCAAAATAGTCAATTCTGGCCGTTTCTGCCCATCTTTGAGAGTTGTTTTCAAATTGAGAGGCGTAGGCCATACCCTTGATAACAAGAGTATAATCAATTCCTTTTTCATTTCCAAAAAAGCTTTCGCCATCTGGTCTTACCCTGGTATTATCTACGGCCGTTATCGAGCCGTCTGATTTGATATATTGAGACTCTTTCTGACCTCCAAGAATAACATTTTGGACGATAGAATTTTTTAATGATAATTGATCTTGGTTCAATAAAAAACTGAATCTTGATGAATAACTCATACTTACCCCTTGATAGCTACTATCAAAACCGCCATTTTCTTCGAACACTTTGGTAACAGGGTCGAATTGACTATTAGCTAAATTGGCAAATTCTAAACCAATTCTCATTGCTTCGCTATTATTAAAATATTTTCCAAGTCCATAAAAAGCCACAGAACGTACCCATATTCGGTTGGTAGCTTTAATATCTCGGGTTAAATTAGCTACGCCAGCAGGTAGTAAAATATAATCCAATGATTTGGATATTTTTGGTTCAAGAGCTGCTAGTCTGCTTCTAAAACTAGCTGTTGATGGATCATTTAAAAACCATTCGCTTTGTTTTAACACAGACAGTGAGGAGGCTACACCCGATAAGAAAAATACATTACCTCCAAGACGACTACGACCATCTTTACCGGTGATTTCTTGTGTTACCGGGTCAATATTTGGAAATGGGGTGAAAATAAAGTCACCATCTGAATGCTGATTGTTATATGGTAATTCTAGTGCTTTAAACGACTGATCTAGCCTCGTTGCATCTTTGGCATAAAGTGAATAATTAAAATTTTTCCATAACTCTCTTTGAAAATCTGGACTAGAATAAAAATTTAAAGACTTGTTTCGTCCCAATAACCCGTTTGCGTTCGGCCAATCCAATCTAGTGATACCATTACTAATCCCCAATTGAAAAGATTTATCAATGATTTCAATTTCGGATTCAAGTCCGTTTAAATTGTAATTACTGGCTAGTGAGACTGATTTGTTTTCTTTTATGTTTTCATCTGTTTTGATAAAAAAAAGAACTCCAGAGAATATAGTTAATAAAGCCAGAAGAATTATACTTGTAACCTTAAAAATTTGTGTTTTGATTTGTAAACCGACTTTTTTGTGTTTCATTTTGTTTTTTAAGTGTCTACAAATAATATCTGACAATTATTTGAAAAATTAATTTTATAGTCTAAATATATCTAATTTAAAACAAATTAACAAGAAAAGAATAAGAATTTTATAAATCTTTAATTTGCAGATAATTTTTGACCCAGTTTTTGGATAGAATAACTTTTTTAACACCAGCTTCTATCATGCCTTTTTGGCAATAATCACAGCTCCACCAATGGCCACCTACCAAACTGGTCGCACCTTGTAAAAGACCTATAGTAGCTTTGTTTTTCATCGTTGTTAAGGCTACTGATTCAGCATGATTGCTACCAATACACCCTGGGCAAATTTCATAAAAATCAGCTCTACGGTTGATGTGTGGCTGGCTCAAGTTTGCTGCTTTATGTTTAATTAATTCACGAATACAGATTGATTGATTATAAGCAACATACTCGGTTTTTAGATATTCAATATCTTTGTCAGTTAGAAGATACTTTGTTTTTAGATTTAACTCAATCTCAAGAGTAAATTCAAAAATATGTTTATTAATATTTTGAGTGTCTTTATCAATTATTTTTAAATCACCAGTACTATCTTCCTTTACAAAAATATTGGTTGTAAACCTATGACTCATGTCATGTTTGTTTTGTCTGTTTTTAAACATTTCGTCGTGCATTTTTTTTGCTACTTCATCAAACTCTGGTAAATTAGCGTATTCTATAGTCATTCCATCTTCGTATGCGGGCATTTTTACAAAAACATATTTGGTAGCTCCATCAACTTTTTTGGAATCAAAAAGCACCCAAGGCTTGGCTGGTAATTCGTAGATTATTCCTTCTGGAACTGTAATATAACTTATTTCTGCCTGTCTGTCTGCAGGACTGATTTCGTTGATGATTTGTGCTTGTGACATAATAAATTAAAAATACTAAATCGCAATCTGCATTTTTTCTAAAGGTTCTAGAGGATAATATTGAGCTTTTAGATTTTGCCAAATTTCATCAACTAGTTCTAGGTCGCCACTAACTGCTCTATCATAAGTGTTTTCTGGTAAAATTAGTTTAATTTCTTGATGACTGTTGTGCCTGGAAAGTAATTCTTCAGTTTGTTTGTAATGATTTTCGTAAATGTGAGCGTGCGAAATAGAATAGTGCAAATTGCCAACCCCTACCCCCAGTTTTTGAGCTAAAATGTGTTGAAGCAAAGCAAAACCACTGATATCGTGCGGCACACCTAGCATAATATCATTCGATCTAAAAATCACATGAAAGTTTAGTTTACCCGAGACAATGTTGGCTACAAACATAATCACACAAGGTACATTTTTTCTTTTTGGAGCATCCAATCCATCTGTAGCCGGATCCCAAGTAACCACTACCCCTTGTCTGCTACTAGGTTCATTTTGGAGCATGTTAATCAGGCTACTGATTTGATCTCGTTTGAAATAATTTCGCCAGCGATAACCATAGCCAGAATCCACAGTGTTATCCTCTTCTTTAAAATCATCCCAGATTCGTGAATATTTTTGAAAAAAGTCCAATTCCTTGGTACCTTGTAAATACCAAATTTGCTCTGCTATAAAAAGTTTTAGAGGGATTTTTCGCAGGGTTAAAAGCGGGAATTTAGAAGCTGAAATATCAAAATGTGCCCCAGTTAAAATCTTAGTTTTGTAGGCAGTTCGCTGGTTGGTTTCTTCGATACCTTGGTTATAAACTTTGAACAAAAAGTCTTTGTAGGTCTTATCAAAAGTGGTCATATTTTATTTGCTGTGGATAAAAATTATATCAGGCTCTAAGTCAGTTTGGTTTGTACCTGCGTAGTAATTTCCTGATGGAGACGGGAACAAATGGATTTGCTGACAGTCTTGAAACAACTGTAGTAGCTCCTTGTCTTGGTCGTTTTCAAAGTCGGATACAACTTTGACACCACGTGGAGTAAGTTTGGTTTTCCAGACCAGATTTCCCTGGTAACCGCTGTCGATAGTGGCCGAAATAATAGTTTCAATTAGCGTGCTTTCACTTTTGTTAATCCTGGTAACGCGGCTTCGATTGTTTAAAAAGCCGTAAACTCCGTCAAATTTGAACACTTCTTCAGATTCAAAATAACAAATCATGTTTTCTTTGTCGTGATATTTTAGCTTAAATTTGGTCAAATCAAAAGTCGGGTAAACCGAAATATCGATAGTTTGGAGCATAATTTGGTATATCTGAAAACTTTTATAATATTTACAAATATTTACAGTTAGTCAATTGGGGCTTGATAATTGTATAGAATTTTGCTAAAACTATTTCAATCCAAAAAAATTCAATCTGTAAATTTAAATATATTAGTTATGTCGATAGAACAATCAAGCTCTCCAAGTAAAGATAAGATATATAGAGTAACTACACACAGGGATACTGGTGGAATCCAGTGGGGCGGACTTGCATGTCAACTTAACGCAATCGAATCAGAAACACAAAAAGAATATTATTATAAAGATTATAAAGAACAATCAGATCGAAAATGGCCAGAGCCACCAGCTACTATTACTCAATATGTTTATTATCAGACACACAATGGTGTTATAGGAGGAAATTATGATAAATGTGATGAGTATAATACTTTAGATGCTAAATTAATGAAAATCACTTCCCCAAACTCAGATGGTTCAGAAACTTTAGTTTTTAGTTTGAATGAATCTACTACCGATGACATAGCACACATAGCTTCACATCATTTACTAGGAAACTTACAAGCAAAATTAGGCATCCAAAATACATTTTTATATGTAGACGAAATAATCATCTTTTCACTTCAATATGGAATTAATATTGGTAACCGACCAAGAAACAAGAGGTTAGAAAAGTTTATTGAAAATAACTTTGAACAAATTCAATATTCAACCAAATTAACACAGGCCGAATTTGTAATTCTGGCGTTTGAGGTAGTAGAACTGGTAAAATTTCTTGTCAAAATTTTGAGTCCAAAAATACTAGCTGAAGATGCCCAAATTGTACAACGATTAGAACAGGAAACTATACGATATGAGGAATATATTGAAAAACTGAGACAATTACAAGATAGCACAAATATGCAGCAGATTCTATTAGAAAAGGTAGAGGCACAAGGTACTTGGGAAATAGATTACAGCGGTCCTATTGAAGGCTTTAAAGAATTCGAATTTGGAGAAATACCAGAATTAACTGGAGATTATTCTGTAGAAGTAGCAGAAATAAACAGATTAATAGATCAAATCGATGATAGAATTAAATTTAAAGGTGTTTCAAAACTACCAACGCCAAAATATATGAAAAATGTTCCGAAAAACCCTCAAGCAGGTATAGACGCTAGAAGTAAAAATCTTACAGATGCAGCAAAGAACTTATTTAGTGATTCAATTAAGTAAAGCAATTTTCTTTTAGCACCCGGATACACAGCAAATCTTTGATTTTGATAATATAAATAAAGCGTGATTTTGTGTCGGGGCCCCCGAAAATTCTTAATTTTTATTGTTTGTATGGGGTCTCTTTAATCTGTTGATTTGTGGGGATAAGGAGTAGCAACGCACGAAGTTTGATACGACGTTAAGTCAGGCAAAGCCCTCCTGTTCTAGCTTGGTTGTCACCAGCTTTTCTCTCAATCGCCATGGGGCTCTGGGCCAAAGTAAATTTGGCCTTTTCGTGCCTAGCTTTGCTGGCAACACTCTCAATCGCCGTGGGGCTCTGGGCCAAAGTAAATTTGGCCTTTTCGTGCCTAGCCTTGCTGGCAACACTCTCAATCGCCGTGGGGCTCTGGTGCGTGATGAGGGATTTGAACCCCCGACCCTCTCAACGTCAATGAGATGCTCTACCACTGAGCTAATCACGCAATTAGGCTCAATAACATTTTAAGCTAGAGAATTTGTCAAGCCAGCTATTTCGCATTCCAAACCAGTACACAAATTATTTTCCAAATTGAATATAAATTCAAGTAAGTGTTAAGCCAATTTCTGGGCTAATTTCACAATACTACTACTATCAATTTCTTCGTAGGCAAGTAGTTCTTCTGGTTTTCCACTTCTTGGCATTTTGGTAACGCACAAACTATAGGTCGGCACTGTCACTACTCCGCTTCCACAAACAGCTTCATAAATTCCACCTTCTCTATAGTGATCTTCTACGACAATAAGAGCTTTGGTGTCCGCACAAGCTTTACTAATTACTTCTTTATCCAAAGGTTTGATGCTATATAAATCAATAATTCTAACCGAAATTCCCTGATTCTTAAGTAATTCCCAGGCTTTTAGACTTTCGTGTAAAGTGATTCCAGCTGCAATAATGGTGACTTCATCTTTATCTGAAGATTTTAGGGTTTTACTGCCGCCAATAGGAAATTCTTCGCTACTTGAATACAAAACTGGAGCGTCACCCCTGGTGGTTCTGAGATAATTTATTCCTTTTAATTCAGCCATTTTAAAGACCAATTTGTCTGTAGAAACCTCATCAGATGGATACAAAACGACCGAATTTAATATACAACGAAACAAGGAAATATCTTCCAAAGCCATTTGACTGGCGCCATCTTCACCAATAGAAACTCCGGCGTGAGAGCCCACAAATTTGATATTACTATGGCTGTACTGACTCATCCTAATTTGGTCGGCCGACCTGGTAAAAAAAGCCGCAAAAGTTGATACAAAAGGGATTTTTCCCATTCTAGATAAGCCAGTAGCCATGCTAACCATGTTTTGTTCAGCAATAAAGCTTTCTATAAATCGATCAGGATAGGCTTCTTTAAACGTGGCCGCAAAAGTAGAATTGCTGGTTTCTGCATCAAGCACAATGACATTATCATTTTCTTTACCAAGTTTAGCCAAAGCTTGACCGTAGGCTTTTCTGGTTGAAATTTTATATACTCCGTCCATATTTAACCCAAATTGGTATTTGCTAGTATTGTTGTCAACTTAGTGTTTTAACTTATCCAAAAAATATTTTACAAACTAAAAACCGACTACATTTTTCGCAGGTGTTTGTCTAGGCTAAGCATTTTGGCGGCCCAAGCTACATATCCTTATTTTTCCATAAAGTCTGTCAAACGCATTCAATTCATTATTTTCAATAGTTTTCGAGCGAATTATAAATTCCCTGATTAAATAAATCATGGCTCCAATAATCATCACGTTAACACTATAGAAAACCACAGCAATTTGGCTCTCAGGATATTCTCCAAGCAGGTTGGAAGAAAATGGCAAAAGACTAATAAAAAACAAAAACAACATATTCACATATAACATCCTTCTGGTGATGTTTTTAGCCATACTGGTAAACAAAAAATGATGGGTGACCCAGGTAGAAGAGACGACCGCAAAACTTAGGAAAAATGACAAAAACAACGGTATCAAATTGATCAAACCGTTTAATAAACCTTGTTCTGTAAAATCTTTCAAATGTGGAACTTTGATTTCTATAACCAATAAAGTAAGCACAATAGCAAAAATACCATCTGAAAGAGCTTCAACGCGTTGTTTGTTCATACCCAATTAGTACAGGATTAATGTAGCTTTGTCCACAAAAAAATTACAGAGTAAGGCAAATTTAATCTTTATTGATTATTTCTCTACCCATTGATTCGTAATAAATACCAGCTTCTTTAGCAGTATCCAGAGCAAATGTGTTTCTACCATCAAAAATTACAGGAGTTTTCATTTTCTGTTTTACAATATTTAAATCTGCTCCCTTAAAAACTGGCCACTCGGTAAGAATCAATAAAGCATCAACATCTTCAACAGCAGAATATTCATCGTTTACAAGTTTAACATCAAAATTAATATATTTTTTCCAATTTGGCATAGCTTCAGGATCAAAAGCTATAATTTTAGCGCCTAAAACTATGAGTTCGTTGATTATATCGATAGATGGAGCCTCGCGAATATCGTCAGTACCTGGCTTAAAGGCCAAGCCCCAAACTCCAAAAACTTTACCAGTTAAATCTGTACCAAACTTCTGTTTTACTTTTCTAACAAAATGAAATCGTTGATCTCTGTTGACCCGAATAACGGCATCTAGAATTTCAAAATTATAGCCATTTTCTACCCCAATTGAATGAATAGCTGTAACATCTTTAGGAAAACATGAACCGCCAAAACCAATCCCGGGGTTGAAAAATTTTGGAGAAATACGCGAATCTGCCACCACTCCAGCGATTACTGAATCGATGTTGGCACCCAATTTTTCGCTTAAATTAGATAATTCCGAGGTATATGAAACCTTTAAGGCTAGATAAGAATTAGCAGCATATTTGGTAAGCTCCGAACTTTGAGTATCCATGAATAAAATTGGAACATCTTTATTTGCATAGGGTTTATATAGCTCTTGCATCACTTCACGACCAAAATTAGAGTTAGCTCCGATAACAATTCTATCCGGATTTAAGCAGTCCCAAACCGCTGTACCTTGTCTCAAAAACTCGGGATTAGAAACCACTTCGAATCTAGCAGAAATATCGGTTTCTGTACTGGCGTTTATTTTTTCGGTTAACATCCTACTTATACCCACTGGAGCGGTGCTTTTGTTAACGATTATTCGCTTTTTTCCATCATCTTGCATGTGACCAAGTACTTTACCAATCCCACTTGCAACTTCAAATAAAAAACTAAGGTTTGCAGAACCATCATGATTGGATGGCGTTGGTAAACACAAAAATATGACCTGAGCTGTGTCAACCGCTTTTTGTAAATCATCACTAAAACTAAGACGACCAGAAGCTGAATTTGATTCTAGTAAATCCTCCAAACCAAGTTCGTATATTGGACTTTTATTTTGCTTCAGAATATCCAGTTTTTCCTGGTTATTATCAATGCACAAAACAGTGTGTCCAACTTCAGCCAAGCAAGCTCCAGTAACCAAGCCAACATAGCCTGTACCAATTATTGAAATATTCATAAATGTTTAAAAAAAGTATTGAAATAAAGTAACGAGACCTCCAATTATTATTATAATTAAAAGTATAGGGACAAACATTAAAAGACTAAACGATTCTTTATTTTCATATGCATTATTTCTCGTATCCCAGTTAGAATTTACCAACATAGTTGCAAAACCATATAGTCTAATTGGAGTTATAAAGAATGTATTTAATAACAGGTAAACTGGAATTTTTAACCAATCGGTGAATTTTTCCATAACAAATATTAACCTTAAACCGGTGCTAATAAGTGCTCCAAGAATTGAAAAAGTAACTAATAAAGTAACGTTAGAATAATCAAAAATTGACTGCCTACTTAGATCATTTTGAAAAATATTGATCACAAAATTAAGTATTACCGAGATGTAAATCATTGGAAGTATCATATCTATAAAAAACATATAACCTAAGTACAATTTATTGGTAAGGTAATAGGTAAACATCCTTAAATTATTGTACTGACCACCTCTGGCCCAGCGTAATTGTTGCTTGTAATATTTTCGCCAAGTAGTGGGACTAAATGTGTAAACAAGAGAATTTATTGCGTATTTAGTTTGGTACCCGGCTTTGAGGATATAGTTTGTAAGCGTTCGATCATCAGAATATTCTTTAAATACTCCCAAAAACTTTTCAGTTAAGAATTTCTCTCTATAGACATCGTATATATTTCTTCTTATTGCATAGGTTCTACCAGGAAGACAGCCAATTTCGCCAAAAACTGACATCGATTTGAAGGTAAATTTATTTCTTACTCTTTCAGTGATATCTGCAAACCAACCGATATAAATTGAACCATTCATGGTGGAAAAATCTTTACTTTCAGTAAACACCTCACCAATAGGAAAAAGTCCCGCCGACATTCTCCATATTTGTATAATCACCGATATTTATTTTGGCGATTTCTAAGTTAGTTGTTTCTAAAGTGGCGTCTAGGCATTAAAAGTTTGTTCGGTGGTTCCGTTGTCTCCATTTCTGGTTAGTTTGGTGTAAAGGTTTCCATCTAATGGGTTGGTTCCTGATAATTGATATCTTTGGGTTAGGAAAGTATTTAGGGTTTGGTTGGTTGCATTAGCAGTTACAAGTCCTATTAGTCCACAAGCTTTTAACTGATTGCGGTGATTGTCTAATTTGGTGGCTTTGTCTTTATCTGTAAGTCGGGAGCGGAAAGCTCCATAGTTTAGGTCGTCGGCATTTTCGGTTATCTCAAGAGTTTACAAACTCAACGAATATTGGGTCTTCATAACTATCGAGCTTTTTATAATCAATCATGGGTGAAACATTATTTCCAAGACATGAATTTTACTAATGGCAAAGCGAAGCAGATACTTTTTTTCATTTAATTCAGTAAAACTTTGGGCAATTCCTGGGATTAGAATAATTAATCCGTAAATTATCAGCCCTGGAGCTAGAAAGTCAAAGCCAGTTCTGTCTAGTTTGTCAGGGCTTAGAATGACTGTTTTAACAGGGCTATTGCCTGTAGAAAAACTGCTGGTTAAAATGTCTGTTACAGATTTATTGATTGTTGAACTGATATCCTGGGAATCAAGTAAGACCTCAAACTCAATATTTTCAATTGAAATTAATTTACAGCGACGTCCACTTTTTCCTTTTTTAAATCATTTTGCAGTGTTTCTAAATTGTCATATATAGTCGTTTTGATAATTAAATCCTCTGAACCGTCATCAGCAGTTTTAAATATGGTTTCTATATCTAATTTTGATTTAGTACTGTCAGGTTGATAAATACCAAGCTTGAAATCAATTTTGTTTGTGCTACCAAAAGCCAGTCCAAATATGGCCATAAAAACAATTGGCAGAATAAACATTATTCCAGTGGCTTTGAAGTTGCGAAAAGTGGATTTAAAATTGAATAAAAATACTGCAAAAATGCTAGTCATATTGGATTAGATTATAGTTAAAAAAACTAGATATGTGGGTTTCATTCTCGGACTTCCTTACCAGTAAGTAAAAGGAAAATGTCTTCTAGGCTGGGCTCTTTTATGTTTATATTTAATATGTCCAGCTGATTTTGCTTAACAATTTCAAGAGCTGTGGTGAGGCTCTTTGCTTGGTCTGAAACTAACATAGTCACAGTTTCTTTTACCATTTTAGGGCTTTCAAAACTACCTACAAACATCTTCAACACTTGTGTTGGCTCTGGAAGTGTTTGGGGATTGAGATTGACTTGAAGAAGGTTACCTTGACCGTATTTGGCTTTGAGCTGAGCTACAGTACCTCGTGCGATAACCTCAGCTGAGTCAATTATAACAACATAATCAGCCAGTTTTTCTGCTTTATCTTCTTGACCACTTTCAAACACAAATAACCGACCACTCATTCCCTCATGAGATATTTTGGTCAGGTAATAGCAACCAGCTTGAGCTATGACCATCTTATTATCAGTTAAGGGTTTAGGTTGTTTCGTAAACTTTAAAGATCCTGAAGGCGTGGTGGCATTAACAGAGCTGCTTGAACTAGATTGAGAACTGCTACTTTGGACAGAACTAGTATTGGAGTTAGCAATTCTAGATGATGCCGCAGAACTGCTTACTTCACTAGTACTAGAACTAGAACTTGCAATTGGCTCGGTTTTTATAGGATCTGTTGAAATACTTGATGAACTACTACTGGCTGCAACTGGTAAGGTACTTGCAAAAGAGGTTAGAAATGTTAAGATTATCAAAACAATTGTGATCAACTTTACTCCAGAAAATTTTAGATGGTGCATATCGGTAATATATATACAATGTGGTAGATTTTAATAGCTATTGTTATTTAGCAAAATACTATTGTAATAACACTTACAATTTTAGTAATCTGTCAAACTTTTTTTCTAAAATACCTGCATTTATGAGCTTTATTGGTTATAAAATTATTTTACAAAAGTTCAGTTAGACTTCGTATAAATACATAACTTATTTACAAAAAATATCATTTTACAAAACAAAAATTGTTACCAACTTTATAAATGTATGACATATAAATCAATCGAAAATATTTTCCAAGCACCTGGCCACCACTGGGTTGGTGATGGTTTTAAAGTCAATAATTTTATCCCAACTGTAATCCCGATGGTTAGAATTTCGCCCTTTGTAATGCTAGATTATGGCGCCAAAACCTACTTCCCGCCAAGTGATAAACCCAAAGGAGTTGGCTCACACCCACATCGTGGTTTTGAAACGGTAACCATAGCCTATAAAGGAAAAGTAGCTCACCATGATAGCAAGGGAAATAGTGGGATCATCGGCCAGGGTGAAGTGCAATGGATGACTGCAGGATCTGGAATTTTGCACAAAGAATATCACGAAGAGGAATTTAGTAAAACCGGCGGCGACTTTCAAATGGTTCAACTGTGGGTCAATCTACCAGCCAAAGACAAAATGACTGAGCCTAAATACCAGGCACTGACAAGAGAGAAAATTGTAAAGCATCCGCTTGAAAATAATGCTGGTACTATGGAGCTCATAGCTGGGAATTTGAATGAACTTACAGGCCCTGCCTTTACCTTTTCACCTGTGATTTTAGCCAGTTTTCATTTGGTCAATGGTGGCCTAACGGAATTTGAAATACCTACAAACTACAATACTGCGGCTTTAGTTTTAGAAGGTGAAGTGATTATTAATGACGACAAAGTAGGCGAAAACAAAATGGCTTTATTTAGTAATGATGGTGAAAAAATCAAAATCGAAGCAAGTCTTGATAGTATAGTTTTAATTATGGCCGGACAGCCACTTGATGAACCGATTTTTTCCTACGGACCATTTTTGATGAATACAAGAGAAGAAGTAATTCAAGCCATCGAGGACTTCAATGCTGGAAAGTTTGGGGAGTTGGAGTAAATGGAGTTATAACACAAAACAAAAATCAATTTGCCAACACAAAAAAGGTTTATTCTATTTCCTCATTTTCCATAAGTTTACTCCAATCATCTATTTTCTTACCGTTTTCATCTAATTTAGGCTTACAAGGGATTGAGAGTGTAGTATAAAGCTCACCAACTGGATTTCCAGGTGTACACATTTGCTTTACATAAGGCCAACTAGTTTGCAAATCACTTTGAGGTTCAAAAAATAAGGGTAATGATGACTGAAGCAGTTCAAATGGGATAATAGGTTTAGACTCTTCTCGAATAATTCCACCTACTCCATCACTTGTAAAATATATTGAATTTGTTGTTGCAGATAAGTGTAAAATCCCGTTTGGTTTTAAAAGTTTTGCTAATAACTCAAAATGTCTACCCATCATATAAAGGTTTAAACGTATCGCTATCTGTTTAAATTCAAGATAATCGTTATTTTGTTCCAATATATTTAGATTACAGTTTGGCTTTTCTAATGCCAATTGTTGAACATAGAATATAATTCCCAAGCCTAGTTGTGAAATTAAAAAAGAACTGGAAACGAAGTCATACTTGTCCCTGCCTAAAGCTTCAGCAACGGGGTTCATATCAGTTCTATTATGGTCGGATAAAATATCATTCAACTCTTGCGAAATATTGTTTAAAATTGTTGATAAATCTGTACCTTCACGAAATTGACGATCAATAAAAGCGATAACCTCAGAGTATAATCCTGTTATATCTTCTTGAATAATAGCCTCAACTTTTTTCTGTAGCTGTCTTTCGACTTCCAATAATTTTTTACGAGTTTGTTCTGTTGCGATATCAACAAATGTAGTGCCACGCTCAAAGGTTTCAAGGATCTGTTGTGCTGGAATATCGATCATACATCCTGAGCCAAGTATCAGTGCTTTTTCTTTATTTTTAACAAGTCTAAGCGAGTTTCCAAATGCTTCAGTGCTATTTTAATAATGGAATTTATAACAATCTACATTTTCTCTACAAGTAGATAACGCCTCAATGGATTCACTTGCTGAAGCAAACATTTTTAGGATTCCTCTAGGTAGTTCTTTACCAGATGGGAATTTTATAATGTCAAATAGAGCTCTAGGTTGTTCCATAATTTTTTGAAATTTTTAATTATAATTAATTTTATCTAAGCACATTAATTTAATATAATCAACATTTGATGAAGCTGGAGTTGGGGTCAATAGATTTAAGAAGTGTAAAACTATTGCCGGTTTTAAGCTAGATTTTTGCTGTAAATATTCAGTTGGTTTTGATTGACAAAAGACTTGGTGGCAAGTTTATTTTGTTTAATATCAAAATTTCCCATGTCCCAAAAAGAAATTAACCCAAATATGACCAAAGAACAGGAGCGAGCTGAACTACACAAAACCATCTGGCAGATAGCTAACGACCTACGTGGAAGTGTGGATGGATGGGATTTTAAACAGTATGTGCTGGGGATTTTGTTTTATAGGTTTATAAGTGAAAATCTCACCAATTATATCAATTCCTTGGAAAAAAGAACAGGAAATAATGCTTTTGAATATGCAAATCTTTCTGATCAAGATGCTGAATTTGGAAGAGCTGAAATAGTTAAAGATAAAGGCTTTTATATTCTACCAAGTCAACTTTTTGTAAATGTAGCTAAAAATGCCAAAAATGATAGTAACTTAAATGAAACCCTGTCTAAAATCTTTAATAATATTGAAAACTCGGCCAAAGGTGCAGCCAGTGAAGACGATTTAAAAGGGCTTTTTGATGATTTGGATGTAAATTCAAACAAACTTGGTGGTAGTGTAGAAAAAAGAAACCAAAATTTAATTAAACTTTTAGAAGCTATTGGAGGGCTAAAACTAGGTGATTTTAGCAACAATACTATCGACGCTTTTGGTGATGCCTACGAGTATTTAATGGCCATGTACGCCTCCAACGCTGGAAAATCTGGAGGAGAATACTACACGCCTCAAGAAGTTAGTGAGCTTTTAGCCGAAATCACCACAGTTGGAAAAACCGAAGTGAATAAAGTCTATGATCCGTGTTGTGGTTCTGGTTCGTTACTTTTGAAATTTGCTAAGGTACTCGGTAAAGACAATGTAAGGCAGGGTTTTTATGGGCAGGAGATCAACCTAACTACCTACAATTTGTGCCGTATCAACATGTTTTTGCATGATATAAACTACGAAAAGTTTAACATCAGCCACGGAGATACGCTGATTGATCCAAAACACTGGGACGAAGAACCATTTGATGCTATTGTTTCTAATCCACCATATTCTATAAACTGGGAAGGAGACGCTAATGGACTACTTATAAACGATCCAAGGTTTAGTCCTGCTGGAGTACTAGCTCCCAAAAGTAAAGCAGATCTAGCCTTTACGCTACACATGCTCTCGTGGCTATCAACCAGCGGCACGGCTGCAATTGTAGAATTTCCTGGGGTACTTTACCGAGGCGGAGCAGAGCAAAAAATCCGTAAATACCTGATCAATAACAACTATATAGACGCTGTAATTCAATTACCTCCAGACCTATTTTTTGGAACTACAATTGGCACCTGTATTGTGGTGTTGAAAAAAAGTAAGAGTGATAATAGTACATTATTTATAGACGCTTCTGGCGAATTTGTACGGGGTGGAAATAAAAATAAACTAAGCCATGATAACCGACTAAAGATTTTAGAAGCTTTTAAAGAAAGAAAAGATCTTCAGTATTTTGCTAAACTGGTGGAAAACAAAACTATAGCTGAAAATGACTACAATATTGCAGTTTCTAGCTACGTGGAGGCAGAGGATACCAGGGAGGTTGTGGATATCAAAAAGCTAAACGCCGAGATAGAGAGAATAGTAGCAAGGCAAAGTGAGCTTAGGGTGGCTATTGATGAGATAGTTAGGGGGATAGAAAGTTAAAAATTTATGCTTGAATTAAATATGCCTGGCAACACCATTTCATCAGAACCCTCAGAAGCAGATTATGTTTCAAATGCAAACATTGATAAAATATTTGTAGGGAGCGAGTTTAAGTTAAACAGTAACGAGAAAGGAAAATATATTTGGAAAGTTGAAGACGTATCAGAAGAAAATGTAACGATAACAAATGGTAATAAGTTGAAAATCCAATTGAGCTATAACTTGAATCAAGATGAAGTCTATGGTATTAGTTTGAAAAAATTTGAAAATAGTAAAGAAGTTGAAAAAATTTCAATAAGTAATATTAACTTGGCTCATATACAAGAATTTCTTGATTACATTAAAAAAATTGATTTAAAAGCTTTTTCTACAAATAGAGTCTATGTAAATGGAAACAATCCTAACAGTCGGGATATTATCAATCAAATTAAAACTTTGTTAGATTCAGGTGGTAAAATTAATCTTGTAAAAACACTACTCAAAGAAGAAGGTCTAACCAACGAAGATATTGTAAATACTGGTTTTAGAAAAAGATCCCTAGAAGTTTTTAAAAGACTACTACAAGAGAATTATATTCCTGAATATAAGAAAGATATAATGCAAAATCCTAAAGCTAAAGACGAAACAGCATGGCAACATTTCTTTCAAAATAATCCTTGGATTTTTGGTTATGGACTGGATTACAGGTTTATTGAGTCATCAAATAGAGAAGTTGAGGTGGGCTATGGTAATATTGATTTTGCTAGCTTTAATAAATTTTCTGTCTTAGTGGAAATAAAGACACCAAACACTAATTTGATAAAAAAAGCTAAGGTCAAAGAAGGTAAAAATGTATCACCAAACAGAGCAGATTCATGGTCTCTAAACGAAGATCTGATTAATGCATTTAGTCAGATTTTAGGATATAAAGCAAGGTGGCAAGTAGAAAGTGAACTTACAAAAAATAGGGAAAATTATGACAGCACTATTTCAAATTTTACCGCTGATCCAAAATGTATTTTAATAATTGGTACTTTCAAATCCATGTTTGAGGAGGAGGATAATCCAACAGTCAAAAGATTGAAACAAGTAACCTTTGAGCTTTTTCGTAGAGATTCAAGGAATATTGAGATTATTACTTTTGATGAACTTTATGAAAGAGCTTGTTTTATAGTAAATGATGAATATCCCACCAACCAATGACCCCACCCACAAACCACAATGTTGAAAATTCCCCTCGTGAGGGGTGTCAGCCGCAGGCTGACGGGGTGTTTTCTACCAAGGCCAAATTTATCAAATACGCCAAGCTCCCATACAACCCTAAACTAAAAGACAAAGCCAAAGCACTTCGAAAAGCTGGAGTTTTATCAGAAGTCATATTTTGGAATGCAGTTAAAAACAAAAAATTACTTGGTCTTGACTTTGAAAGGCAAAAAATCATCGGAAATTTTATCGTAGATTTTTACTGTCCCGAGCTTGGAGTGGTGGTAGAGATAGACGGTGAAAGTCATGATTTTAAAGGAGAATACGACCAGGACAGAGAAAAGTATTTGAAAAGTTTAGGGTTAGATGTGATTCATTACTCTGATTTGGAAATTAGAAAAGCTTTGGATGTCATCATGGGGAATTTGTATATTTATCTAAAGTCTAAGAAAGAGCAGAGTTTTATAAAGGAAACACCCCGTCAGCCTGCGGCTGCCACCCCTCACGAGGGGAATGTCTTGATTAATACACCTGTTTCAAATTAAAAGTTTTAAATATGTCCATTTCTACTCACCCCCTCCAAACCCTCATCAACCAACTATGCCCAAATGGGGTGGAGTTTAAGGAGCTTAGAGAATGATTAATTTGCAAACTTGAAAAAATATTAGCATAGATAAAAAGTTAATCAAACAAATCTTATGGGATTAATTTCCAACTATCAAAACTTAGCCGTTTCCATATCAGATATTCTTGAAAAAGGTAGAAATTCTGCTACATCTAGTGTTAATACGATACTGCTTCAAACTTACTGGGAGATTGGTAAAAATATTGTAGAATTCGAGCAAAAAGGTAATATCAAAGCAGAATACGGAACCGAATTACTTAAAAATTTAGCTACAGAGCTTAAAAAATATGGAAAGGGTTTCAGTAGAAGCAACCTTCAATATGCCAGGCTTTTTTATATCTCTTTTCCAAAAATGCCAGACGCGTCTGGTAAATTAACTTGGAGTCATTATGTAGAAATCTTGGGTGTTTCAAACCAGCTTGCCCGAAGCTTTTATGAAAAACAATCTATATTAGAAAATTGGTCGGTTAGAGAGCTCAAGAGGCAAAAACAATCGTTGCTTTTTGAGAGATTTGCATCAGGAAAAAACAAAAATGAGGTTTTAGAATTAGCTCAAACAGGTCAAAGTATTCAAAAACCAGAGGATATAATTAAAGAACCCTATATTTTAGAATTTTTAGGTATTCCAGAGTATCATAGTTTTTCGGAAGCCCAACTAGAACAAAAAATTATAGATAATTTGCAGATGTTTTTGTTGGAACTTGGAAAGGGTTTTACTTTTGTAAAAAGACAATTTCGTATTAGCTTTGATAGTCGTCATCACTATATTGATTTGGTATTTTACCACCGTATTTTAAAGTGTTTTGTGCTGATAGATCTAAAAATTGGTGAAGCCGACCACAGTGATGTAGGACAAATGAATATGTATCTCAATTATTTTAAAGTAGAAGAAAACACTGAAGGTGATAGTGAGCCAATTGGTATAATTTTGAGTGCTGAAAAAAATGATATAAAAATGGAGTACGCTATGGGCGGAATTAGTAATCAAATGTTTGTATCTAAATATCAACTATATTTGCCAAATCCAGAAGAGTTGGAGGCTCAGATAGAAAAGTTTCTTCCAAATCATGAATCAATCACCAATTAAAAATTACGAATATGTCCGTTTCTACTCACCCCCTCCAAACCCTAATCAACCAACTTTGCCCAAATGGAGTAGAGTTTCAGGAACTCGGGGAAGTTTGTGATTTTAAATATGGACAAGGTAATACAATTCCTACAATTGGAGGCGACTATCCAGTTTATGGTTGCAATGGAGTGGTTGGATCACATAACGAATTTAACAATGAAGATTCGGCCATAATTGGACATATTGGAACTGCTGGAATTGTGGTTTGGGCAAATGGAAAACATTTTGTAACTTATAACGGAACCATTTGCAAACCAATTAACAAAGATCTGCTTTCAAAATACGTCTATTACAATCTTTTGACATTAAACCTTACAAGTTTGACTAAAGGATCACAGCCTTTTCTTTCTTATGGTACAATTAAAAAGCTAAAAATCCCCCTCCTCCCACTCCCCATACAACAAGAAATCGTTAGAATTTTGGATAGTTTTACACAGCTGGAGGCAGAGCTGGAGGCAGAGCTGGAGGCAAGGAAGAAGCAATATGAGTATTATCGTGATCAGCTTTTGTCAACTGAAAAAGACGTGGAATGGAAGACCTTGGGGGAGGTTATTTTGCCTACTAAAAACATTAAATGGAAAGAAAATCAAAACATTGAGTTCAAATATATAGATTTATCATCAGTAAACAGGGAGAATAATCAAATAGAAATGACACAAACTATATCACATTCAAACGCTCCAAGTAGAGCACAACAAATTGTTATTAAAGATGATGTTATTTTTGGCACAACAAGACCTACCTTAAAGAGATATTCTATTATAAAATCAGAATACAATAAACAAATTTGTAGTACTGGATTTATGATTTTAAGAGCAAATCAAAATTTGATTTTACCTAGTTATTTATTTTTTACTTTAACAACAGAGAAATTTTTAAGCTATATTGAAAACAATCAGGAAGGTGCTAGTTATCCAGCAATAACAAATAATAAAGTTAAACAATTTGCATTCCCTATCCCACCACTCGCAGAACAAGAACAAATTGTGGCGATCCTCGACAAGTTTGATGCGCTTGTTAATGACATTTCTATCGGTCTACCAGCCGAAATTAAGGCCCGTCGCCAGCAGTATGAATACTACAGAAATCAACTTTTAAGTTTTACAGAATATGGTAGCAAATAATCTTAATCTAGTCGCTCAAAACCCTCAAAGTACTGTTGTTTCAGAATATTCTTTTGATACTCCTAGAGAAAGTAGCTATCAGAGTGAAGCCGACCTAGAAAAGGCTTTTATCCGACAACTGCAGTCCCAGGCTTATGAGTATCTAAAAATTAAGTCAGAGGCTGATTTGGTTTTAAATTTGCGTCGCCAACTGGAAAAACTCAATGATTATAAATTTAGCGACAATGAGTGGCAAAACTTTTTTGTAAGTGAACTGTCTAACCCCAATCAAAGTATTGAAGAAAAGACGGCTACAATTCAAGAAAACCATATTAAAAACCTAAAATGTGATAATGGAACAGTCAAAAATATTTATCTGCTCAAAATAGACAATATTCATGATAATATTTTACAAGTTATTAATCAATACGCTACCGAGGATGGGCAACGCTCGAATAGGTATGATGTAACTGTACTCGTAAACGGTTTACCTTTGATTCATGTGGAACTAAAACGCCGTGGAATGGCAATTTCTGAAGCTTTTAATCAGATTGATCGATACCAACGAGAGAGCTTTTGGGCTTCCTCAGGGCTTTTTGAGTATGTCCAGCTATTTGTCATCTCAAACGGTACTCACACCAAATACTTTAGCAACACCACTCGCTGGCAACATGTCAAAGAAGCTACCGAAAGTGGCTCAAAAAAGGGTAAAAAGACTAGTAACAGCTTTGAGTTTACCAGTTGGTGGGCAGATTCCACAAACCGTCCAATTACGGATTTAATGGATTTTGCCAAAACTTTTTTTGCCAAGCACACCCTTTTAAATATTTTAACCAAATACTGCGTTTTTACTACCGACAAACTTTTATTGGTGATGAGACCTTATCAAATAGTAGCCACAGAAAGAATTTTGAACAGGATTGAAACCAGTACCAATTACAAAAAACTTGGCACGGTTGAAGCTGGGGGTTATATTTGGCATACCACAGGATCTGGAAAGACCTTAACAAGTTTTAAAACCGCACTGCTAGCAAGTAAACTAAATTATGTAGATAAGGTGCTTTTTGTTGTTGATAGAAAAGATTTGGATTATCAAACAATGAAAGAATATGATAAATTTGAGAAAGGAGCTGCAAACAGTAGCACAAGTACTTCAGTATTGAAAAAACAATTAGAAGATAAGAGTTCTAAAATTATTATCACGACAATTCAAAAACTGGATAGATTTATTGGTCGAAACTCAGGACACACAATTTTTCATGGACAAGTGGTCTTGATTTTTGATGAATGCCATCGCTCTCAATTTGGAGACATGCACGCCGCAATTACCAAAGCCTTTAAAAACTATCACATTTTTGGTTTCACCGGCACACCTATTTTTGCCAAAAATAGTTCATCAGGTGGTAGAGTAGACCTCAAAACCACAGAGCAAGCTTTTGGCGAAAAACTGCATACTTACACAATCGTAAACGCTATAGCCGACAAAAATGTGCTACCGTTCAAGGTTGATTATGTTTCAACAGTTAAAGAAGCAGAAAATATTGAAGATAAAAAAGTCAGCGATATTGATCGAGAAAAAGTGTTGTCTGAACCAAAACGCTTGGCAAATATAGTGCAATATATTCGAGACCGTTTTGACGATAAAACCAAACGAAACACTTACTATAGTTTAAAAGATCGTAGACTTGCTGGATTTAACTCAATTTTCGCTGTATCTTCAATTGAGACAGCTAAGAAATACTATTTAGAATTTAAACATCAGCTTGCAGACTTACCAAGTGACAAGCAACTCAAAATCGCTACCATTTTTAGTTTTGGAGTAAATGAGCCTGATGCAGATGGAGTAATTGATGAAAATTCTGAGGATACTACTGGGCTTGATGTTAGCTCAAGAGATTTTCTCGAAAGTGCAATCAAGGATTATAATTCGATGTTTGGTACTTCATACGATACTACTTCCGAAAAATTCCAAAACTATTACAAAGACGTTAGCCTTAGAGTAAAAAACCGTGAAATAGACGTTTTGATTGTAGTTAATATGTTTTTAACAGGCTTCGATGCAACAACTCTAAATACGCTTTGGGTAGATAAAAACCTACGACTACACGGGCTTTTACAAGCCTTTTCCCGTACTAATCGTATTTTAAATAGTGTTAAAACCTTTGGAAATATAGTATGTTTCCGTAATTTAGAAAAAGCTACCAACGAGGCAATTTCCCTTTTTGGGGACAAGGAAGCTAGTGGAATTGTCCTTTTAAAGGCTTATTCTGACTACTATAAAGGTTATAAAGATGGGGAAAAAGAAATTAGAGGCTACGAAAGCATGGTTCAAGAATTATTAGAAAGATTTCCAGTTTCTGAAAGTATTTTAGGTGAACAAGATCAAAAAGATTTTATCAAGCTTTATGGTGGAATTTTGAGAGTAAAAAATATTCTAACAGCTTTTGACGAGTTCAGTGGGAATGAAATTTTAACAGATAGGGTTATCCAAGATTACCATAGTAAATATATTGATTTGTACAAAGAGTTTAGAAAAAATTCTGATGTAGAAAAGGAAAACGTCAACGACGATTTAGTATTTGAAATGGAGCTTATAAAGCAGGTGGAAATTAATATTGATTTTATAATTGAACTAATTAAACAGTATCACCAAAGCCACAACAAAGACAAAGAGATTTTGGTAGATATTAACAAAGCCATAGATTCAAGTTTGGAGCTGAGAAATAAAAAGGACTTGATTAACCAATTTATTACTAATTTGGATGTAAGCTCTATTGTAGATGAAGATTGGAAGACTTTTGTACAAGAAAAGAAAGTGGAAGAGTTGAATCAAATCATAACCACCGAAAACCTTGATGCTGAGGCCACTTATAATTTCATTAAAAATGCTTTTAGAGATGGAGCCGTCACCACAACTGGCACATCCATTTCAAAAGTTCTGCCGCCTGTTTCACTGTTTTCTCCATCTGGAGAAAGAACTAAAAAGCGTGAAAGTGTACTGAGTAAATTAACCAGATTCTTTGAAAGATTTTTCGATATTTCTGGTGGAGAGTTTTAAGATAAATTTTAATATTTAATCCAAATTTGTTGAAGGAAAACAGAGTGCCAATTCAATCATTGGATTCTTAAAATTGTTGTCAGAAAAGATAGGGCTATCTCCAGAAAAAATTTCTTTTTCAATAAAACCATTCAAGCCTGATCAAAAAGGCCTAGATTCGGACTTTTTTGTAGAACTGTAAATCTGTATCAAATATTTTGTGAGTAATGCTCGTCGAGTTTACTGTTAAGTTCAGAAATGGTTATAGTTTGTTCGCCACTTGCTATTTTTTCTAAGCTTAACTCTTCCTCTCCTTCTCCAATAGTCAAATGCTTAATTACATACTCTACATTACTAGTTTCTACTGAAGGGTTTTTGGTTTCAAATTGAATTCTTCTTAGTACTGCGGTAGAGACTGCTCTGGAGTCTAAATTTGTTTCACCCCCTCTGGCAACATTAGCTTCTATTTCTGCTGAAATTGCTTTTGGTGTTGGTATTTTTATTAAATTATTTATAATAAGGGAATTATAATATACAAATATAATACATTCAAAAAATCCACTATACGTTAAAATTTAGAAATTCCCAGGCCAAGCTTGATTTTTGCCGGAAAATTTAATCCATTTACGCCCCCAACCCCTTCTCAATATCATACACCATAATATTTCTATAATACCACAATTATGGTTAGAACTTGATTGCTAAAATCTATTCATCTTCACTTTGCATTTGCCAGACTTCTTTTGATTAAAATATCTAATGTGGTTACCTCGTCGCCGAATCTCATAGTAATTTTTCCAGGTGGTAGATTTAACATTATTGCATATGTCATTCTGGTCATTCCATCAAAAATATAAATTTCTGACTCACCACTGGAGTTGTTTAAAGATGAAACGCTGATGGGATTACGTTGTAAAAACTCTGCCAGCCTCTCTTCTCTGGATATTGGTACACCATCTTGATTGAGATAATATAGACTTTCGCCGATTTTAGAACTGCTTTTTATGTAATCGCTAAGAGTATATACCTTTTTATCATCCCTTGGAGTAAAACATACTATATCCTGCCAAGTTTTTTCAGATTCAATAGGTCCTTTTGGATTGAATTGAAGTACTTCTTTCTTTTTCCAAAAATTAAACATCTGTGTATTATAGTATATAATTCAGTAAAATGCAAAAATACTAGTTATGGTTTTTCATCAAAGCCCTTTAGCTATACTTTGGGTAGAGTAAAACACTCCCCCTCCAGAGAGAAAAATATGGAATTTTACAAATATTCACAATTTAGCTTTAGTCAACTTTGCGAATGAGATTTTAGGAGCAAATTACAATTTAATAACAAAATACAATTCTATAATTAATAGACACACTTCCAGCGAAAAAATACTGGAGCTATTTGAAGATGAAAGCAAACACAGCCTTGTCTTAAGTTTGGGAGTTAAAGAGGTAATGTTTAACAAATCAACAAGGGAATTTAGATTGCTTAAATTTCTGATATGTAGTGCCTGTGGAATACAGAATTGTGTACTCGAATCCCATATTTTAGAGGATTTAACAATATCTCAAAGGCAGTTTGACGACGCCCTTTCGACTATTCGTAAGTCATTTAATCGCAGAGATTTTGAGCAATTTGTTATTAAAATAAGTCCTATCAAATCAGCAGGCGAAACAGAAGTAAAATTTTATGTGCTTGTAGGTGTCTCTGATTTTATTAAGTTAGTTTAGATTACATTTCTCAATTTTAAGCTTATGGCGAACAGGATAATAAATAGTCTCAACCTTTTTAGGTGCTTCTTTGTCTTCTCCGGCTTTTCTGATCCTGTTAAAACCTCTTTCTGCCATACTATTAGTATCAGTCATTTAATGCTTTTAGCCAAATAAGTGTTTTGGACATGTTTGAATATATGCACAAAATAACACCCCTTTTAAGCATATACAAATAATATCCCCAAATTGGTCATAAAAACTAACTTATCTGAAATTCACTTTTTTAAAAATTACTTACCTAAAGTATATTAAAACTATAATCAGGAACAGTTTCCAAAATTTATTGGCACTAATCTAAATACTCAAATTACAGCCACAAATAATTAATACTGTCAGGAAGTAGCTGACATTAATGAGCTTGAATTAGGACTGTCTTGTGAATCATCATTCTTAACTCCAAGAAATTTATCACACAAATTATCCCAACTATCAGTCTGGTTATGAGTTAATTTATGAATTTCTTTTAAGACTTCTTCCCTTCTTGTAGGATAAAGCTGACCTGTTAAAATTAAAATTCTAATCTTTTGGATATTATCATCACCCTGTGCTATAAGATAATCTTTATTATATAGTAACCCTTCATCAGGTCTACGATCTGTAATTCCTTTCATATAAAGTTAATTTTGTTAAACTTTTTGAGCTTTGGCAAATAATCGCAACAAATTTACACTACAGTCTGCTACTTCACATACCGCACCTGGATGCTGTGGACGTAGTCTTTTTCGGCTAAAATGTCTGAAACCACGATAATTGTGTCGCCCACCACCAACTCTCCGTCTTTTTTTAAAATTTCAATAGCTTCCCGGATATTTTGCTCTGGATCTTGATAATTTTCTACCAAATATGGTTTGGTTCCCCAATAAATATTTAGTTGTTGTTTGACACTTTCTGTGTAAGTAAAAGCATAAATTGGCGAAATTGGCCGACATTGTGACACCAAAGATAGTGTGGCTCCAGTTTTGGTAAACACTACTATGGCTTTGGCATCGATATTATTGGCTATAACACTAGCTCCCAGGGCGATTTCATTTTTAGGAATATTGGACGAATCAACTTTGATTATGGTATCTTCTAAAAATTTTGTTTCGGTTCTACGAGCCACCTTGTCCATGGTTTCTAGGGCTTTGAAAGGGTAATTACCGTTGGCAGTTTCTCCACTCATCATAATACTGTCAGCCCTAGCATTTACGGCATAATAAATATCGGTAACTTCGGCTCTGGTTGGAGTTGGGTTAACCATCATCGATTCTAATAATTGAGTAGCTACAATCACAGGCTTACCTGCTTTTCGGCACAAATGAATGATTCGTCTCTGTACCAAAGGCACCTCTTCAACGGGCAATTCTGAACCCAAATCACCCCTGGCAATCATAATTCCATCAGACTCGGCAATAATCTCTTTTAAATTATTAACCGCATCAACGCTTTCAATCTTGGAAATAATGCTGATTGGGCTATTTTTGGATTTTAAATATTTTTTTAATTTACTAATCACCTCAGGTCCGCTGGCAAAAGATAAAGCTATAAAATCAACATCTTTAGAAATTCCAAAGTCAATATCTTGCCAATCTTTTTCTGTAATGGCTGGCAAATTGGCACTTTTACCCAAAATATTTACATGACGCCGCGATCCCATACTGCCGCCATCTATCACCTCGGTAATAACATCAGTTTTGGTTTTTTCCACAATTTTTAGATTAATCAAACCTCCGTCAATCAATAGCTGATCACCCACCTCCACATCATCAATAAATTGGTCGTAGTTGATCGAAGTTGTAAGCGGAGGGTGCTCAATTAGCCTATCAATAGTTAGGGTTAGTCGATCACCTTGGTTTAAAGTCATGGCCTGTTTAAGGTCTCCAGTTCGGATTTCTGGGCCTTTGGTATCTAGCATTAAAGCAATAGAGTATTTGCCGGTTGCATTTAACTGCTTTACACGATCCATGGCTTCTCCATGCCATTCATAAGTTCCGTGACTAAAATTCAGCCTGGCGATATTCATCCCTCCTTTGGCTAATTCTTCTAGGGCTTCGTAACTACAGGTTTTTGGTCCAATTGTACAGATTATTTTTGTGCGGCGCATATAATTTTTAAAAAATTTAAGATGGTTTTTTGTTTAGGTCTTTATTGTAAGTCAATTAAGATGTTTGAGCAAATTATTTTTTGCTGGGCAATGATAAGGCGGTATTTTGTAATCTACAAACAGCGATTAGGATTAATTTTTGTAAGCTATATTTTGTCAATGACTTGTTATTATAACAACTCGAATATCGAAACTATCAATTTCATTACAAAAACATAAGTATTGTCATTCCCGGTTCGATCGGGAATCCATAAAAATTTAAAATTAATGTCGATCCCCGCATATGCGAGGATGATTGTGGCATGTTGTTTATAGGCTAGAAATTAGTTTGATATTTTAGAGTAATAGACAATAACCAAATCAAAGTTCACTCCTAAAAGTATGTCATCCCAAACACAAGACTCCCCTACCCATCCAAGACGTACAGGCAAAAGTCTGATTAGTACGACCCTAATTTTTGTTATCATCGGTTTCTTTTATTTAGTGTTTATGCTAGCCTACCCTTATATTTATTCTGGCATTTTAAACAAAAATCCAATTCCAAAAAACTCTGAGCAACAAACAATTTTGGGTAACTCCGATCCCAATCAAAATTTAAACATCGCAGTTGTTGGTGACAGTACCGCACTTGGAGTTGGTGCAGCTGGGGTAAGCGAGAGTTTTAGCTATCAATATTTGGAGCTGATTAAAGACCAGTATAAAACTGTAAATTATATCAATTACGGAGTAAACGGATTAACCACTCAGGGGCTAATCGATAACGAGTTGGATAAATTAAAAAATGAGTCTTTTGATATTGTGTTTGTTTCAATTGGAGCTAATGACATTACTGCGGGTATTTCTGAAAATGAATTTAAAGAAAACGTTAGAAAAATTAGTCAAACTCTGAGCAGTTTTAATATCAAACAAATTATTTGGATGAGCATTCCTGATTTTATCACCTCACCTATTTTATTACCACCGCTAAAAAATTATCTTAGTTATAAAGCTTTAGAATTTAACACGATTACAAAATCTAAACTAGCCAGCGACAGATTTAACTACATTGATGTATACGACAGCACTCGTGAAATTTTTATTCAAAATAAAAACAGCTTTAGTAAAGACGGCTATCACCCCTCCATAACCGGTTATGGATATTGGGCGGAGCAGATTAGAAAGCAAGTGTAATTATTGCCAACTAATAGTAAATATGTTAGCAATCGGATAACTAAATTTATGGAAATATTAAAAATAGAACAAGCTTCGACTTTAAGTGAAAATCCTGTTTTAATTATTTAACATCTTTAATTGTTGTAATCCCTCTTGTTAAGCAAATACGTGATACTGGTTTTGCAATCGATTGTGATATTTTTAAATCGGTTCAAGAATTGATAGAGTCAGCTGGTATTATAAGCAAATCTGAGATATTAAAAAATTTAAAAATAGCCGAGGAAGTTGAAGAAATTAAACACTACTTAGCCTATCTTACAGATCAGGTTAATCTTAAAAACTAACCACAATCGCGCCTTCCTGACCGTCATAGTAACCCGCATCTGCGTACTGTAAACCAAGTCCGTTTAGGTAGTTTTCTACATAAAAACGTAATGGATTTTTACCGGCGATCGAGCGTTTGGAACGAAGCCCCTTACCTACTACAATTCTAACCTGAGCTGCTTTGGGTTTAACTAAAAAAGGAGTTAGAAACTTATCCAAAAGATTTTCGATATCTGCTTGAATAAACAGCGGATCGCTTGGCCTGTATTTATGCAGATCTAACTCGGGAATAGATGGCATATAATATTTACAAACAAAGCTATTTATTAAGAATTAATGTCAACTAAAATATCACTCTAATTAGTTATAGATAAACACTTTCCAAAGAAATACTTGACAAGTTAAGTGTTTTATCTTTTACACAAATTGTGTCTTTGAATGATTTTTTAAATTCCCCAGAATCTCAGCTTCATGAACTGATTTTTTTGATGGACAGTCATGCCAACGACTTGCTAAATAAAGACTTTGGTCTAAATTTTAACCATTTTAAAATATTGATGATTTTGTATCAAAATCCAGATTTTAACCAGAAACAAGTCTCTAAATGTATGTTTTTTACCGAATCTGGCATCAGTAAAACCATTACTACTTTAAAAAAGTTGAAATATTTAGAATCAGTTGAAAATCCGACTAACAGACGAGAACATCAACTTAAACTGACAAAACTTGGCCAGCAAATTGTTGAAAATGCTTTCAAATCTTTTAGAAAAGAGAGTGAAAGACTGTTTTCGGTGCTAACTGATAAAGAAGAACAAAATTTTTACAATTCTATTCAAAAACTAATCTCAAACTTTCACTAACTCCTTATGTCCACCCACCCTCACAATGTCCTTCCAGAAAACAAAAAAGTTCCCTACTCCAATTTTAATTATTGGATTTCCAAACTATTTTTAGATAATTCCAGACTTACCATTTTGGTTCTGATTTTTATAGTTGGCGTGGGAATTTTTACCGGTTTAAATCTAAAAACTACCGGTTTTCCCAATCCTGTAATCAGAGTTGCATTAGTGCAAACAGTTTTTCCTGGTGCTTCATCGGAAACCGTAGTCAAAGACGTAACAATACCACTTGAAGGAGCTATTAAAAACGTAGATGGAGTTAGCAGGTTTAATTCGACCAGCAGCAACTCTTTTTCCAACATTTCTGTTTTTATTAGTGAAAATGCTGATAGCGACAGTGTTCGAAATAAAATTGATTCGGCTGTAAAAGCTGTAAATCTGCCCGAAGGTGTGGAAACCCCAAAAATTGTCACTCCAGATATCACTGGACCAAGTGTGATTTTAGCCATTAGTGGCAACAATACTGATAATATTGAAAAAATTTACACTCAAAGTTTAACCAGTCTCAATCAAATAACTTCTGTTTCTAAAATAAATACTAACAACGAATTAACCAAACAAGTTAGAGTCAAATTAGATCCGGTAAAATTGGCTAGATATAATATTACTGAGCAAAACATAACTGCCATGATCGGCACCATCGGTGAAAATATTCCAGCCGTTTCGGGTGTGACTTTGGATGGAAAAAGCGCCGGGATTTCTACTTCTGTCAAGGGAAACGACTTGGAAACTTTAAAAAATCTTACTTTTACTTACACAGAACCCGAGCCTCAAGTCAGTTTGCAAGCAGCTAATAGTCCAGTTTCACCAACTACAGGCAATCCAGGACGGCCAATTAGTACTTTACAGACAGCTGCCCCAACAACTCAAACTCTTCCCAAAACATCTACAATTAAGCTCTCTGAACTAGCTGAAATCGTGGTTGAAGAGAATTACGAAGATCCAAAAAATCCTAGTAAATACGGTTTTTATAGCCAAAATTTGGGTAAACAAGTTGTTTTAGATTCAGTTGTTTTAAACATTCAAACAGTTGAAGATACTGATCAAGGAAAATTTGTGGAACAATTGAGGAAAGAATTGAAAAAAATTGAGGGTTCTAATTATGTCACCAAGGACGAGCTAAGCAATAATTATGATCCAAACAAAACTTATATTGTTGAGTCTTATGCCGTAAACGATGAGAACAAAGAACAAGTTGATCAGGTGATTGGGGGAATTATCGGAAGTAAAATCGGCGATTCTGCCATAGGTAACTTGGGTTACGCCCTTGGAGGTATTCAATTAGTAATTTTAGTAATGATTGCCTTTGTTTCCTGGAGAGCAGCTTTGGTAGCAGCTGTGGCTATCCCACTGTCGTTGATATTTTCAACCATTTATATTGCTTTAATCGGTGAACAACTAAACACTTTGGTTCTATTTTCCTTAGTTTTGGTTTTAGGGTTGGTGGTAGACCCTGCTTTAGTAATTTTGGAATCTATCCAAAGAAAGCTGGATAGTGGTTTGAAGGGTAAAAAAGCCGTACTGGCTGCCGTTAAAGACGTAGGAAATGGAATCTTTTTAGCAACTTTAACCAACATTATTGTTTTTGTACCTTTTGGAGTTTTATCTGGTATTTTTGGACAAATTTTTGCCTATATTCCAGCCACAGTAATTCCAGCAATTATCGGTTCTTACGTTGTGCCGTTGATTTTCTTGGCTTGGATTGGAGGTTTAGTACTTAAACCAAATAAAAATGCTACTGATGACGAAGAAAAAAATCTATGGGGTATTGCCAAATGGTTTATCAGCATAAATACCAAAATTTTATACGGTCCACGTTGGATTAGACTAATAATTATTATTCTTGGTTTAGCTATTCCACTAGGGATTTCTGGGCTATTGTTTTCAAATGGAAGCATTAAACAGGTCCAATTTGCTCAAACTGGTGATTCTAAAATAATGTCACTTTCTGGAAGTTTTCTAAATAACGTTTCTTTTGAAGACAGAATTACTACGACCGAAAAAATCTTGGAAATTGTTTCCAGTAACAAGAATGTTCAAGGTGTCGTGGCTGCTTCTAACTCATTTGATTATTTTGTATTTTTAACTGAGCCAACCGATAGAGAGCCTACAGCCAAGGAGATTGCCAAAGAATTGGATGACAAGTTGGTAGCCGATTTTGGACTAAATGGTAGTAATCCCAAGTTTTTTGATCTCAAAATGGATGTCCAATCAACAGGAGGTCCTACTAGCGACTATCAAATAGCTTTGTCTGTGGCTGAAAGTAATTTGGAAACCCTCAGAGTTGGGGCTACGGGTGTTGGAAGGCTGATTCAGGATAAATTGTGTTTTAAAGACAATGTGGTCACCATGGAAGATAATTGTACTAGCGATAACAAAGCAGTAATTAAAGTTGACGATGGCTTTACAAGCAAAGAAAATCTGGTCTATAATGTCAGTTTAAATAGAGATGCTTTGATTCAATCTGGTCTAGGCACTCCTGGCAGAGGACCATTATCTATTGGGGTAAATAATCTTATAAAAAACCAATTTGAGCTAAATAACGGCGATTCTGTAAACAAAATTATTTTGGACGGACAAGAAACTGAAGTATTTTTGGAATCACAAACCCCAAAACCAACTAGTATCAATTCCGCAATTACAAACATTAGCAGAACAACTGGAATTCCTCAAAGTCAAATTGCAAGCCTTGGAAATATCGAACAAACTCAGCCAAAAGCCAATATTCAGAGAATTAGAGGCAAAACTGTAGGCTTGGTGCAAGCTAGATTAAAACCTGACTTACAAAACAATCAAGGAGTAGCCAATTCTGCAGCCAATGTGATTTTAGAATATTTGAAAAAAGATGATTCTAAAGCCATTAAGGAATTTGGCCTAAAAACCGATTCTGTAACCAATTTTGACAATGGACAAGCTGCTGACGGACAAAAATTCTTTACCGAATTAGTCACTGCACTTTTACTTGCAATTGCCGTAAGTTACATTGTTTTAGCTGTATTCTTCAAATCTTTAGCTCAACCACTTGGAATTTTATATACCATTCCTTTGGCTTTAGTCGGGGTTTTACCAGCTCTAGCAGCCTTCGTAGAAGGTCAATTCGGTTTCTTGGAAATTATCGGCTTGATTATTTTAGTCGGAATTGTGGAAAATGTGGCTATTTTCTTGATAGATTCAGCCAATCAAAAAATCAACGAAGAAGGTTGGGGGTTAAAAAGAGCTATCGCTTATGCTTCTGGAATTAGGTTTAGACCCGTAGTTTTAACGACTATTACAGCTATCGCTTCTTTGGCACCACTGGCAATTTTATCTGACTTTTACAGATCCATTTCGGTCGTAATCATGTTTGGTATTATGGCTTCTGGCGTAATTTCCTTGATCACCACACCGATCTTGTTCATTTTCTTCAAATGGATGTCCGATCAGTTTCAAAAAGCTAGTGGATTAAACAAATTCTTGTTCCTAGGTTTCCCAATTTTAGGTATAATTTTAGCCAATTATTTAGCCCAAGCAACTGGTTTTGTAGCCTTTGGAATACTTAACTTATTTGTTTTGACTCCAATTGTGTATTTCATAATTTGGGGAATCCAAGACAGACCAAATAAATCAAAATTAGAAGTTACTGAATAAAAGTAATCACAATAACAGATTATTGGCACCTTCGTGGTGCCATTTTTTTTGGAAAAATAAAATATGTTTAATAGGTTAGCCACTTTTTAAAATTACAAATTGACAAAAAAGCTCTTTTTACAGGTATTATTCGACTATGAATTTTACTGTAATTTTTGATTTTGATGGAACATTGGCAGACACCATGGGCATTGGTATGGAAATTTATAACAAACACTTGGCTGGTAAATTTGGCTTACCAAAAAACATCAAAGAAATAGCCAACGAAGCCAAGCATCAGTCAACCAGCACCGTTATCAAACAGCATCTAAACTGGTGGAACACACCAATAATTGGATTTTTATGGGAAAAATATAGCTTTGACTATATTCCCAACAGCAAGCTTTTTACTGGTATTCCAGAGCTTGTAATAGAACTAAAAAAACGGGGTTTTCGGGTTGGAATTCTCAGCTCAAATATGAGAAGAAATATTCACAAATGTTTACAAAATAATCATCTAGACATTTTTGATTTTATTCAAACCAATTCCCCGTTATCCTCAAAAAATAAAGCTTTAAACAAAATTTTTAGTAAAGGTCTGGCAAACAAAAACCAGTCCATTTATATTGGTGACGAAATCAAAGACATTCGTTCCTGTAAAGAAGTCGATTTGCCAATAATTAGCGTAGATTGGGGATTTAATCACACAGATTCTCTGTTGGACGAAAAACCAGATTTTTTTGTGAAAAATGTAGCCGAGTTACAAAAGCTTTTGCTTGACGATTTTAGCTTAATTGAGGCAAAGTTAAGCCATGACTAAATTGATTTCCACAGAATTAGGACCAAATTACCAACTAGACGACGCAGTTGTGGCAAAATTAAGTTTATTAGGCCTACAAAACTATGCAAAAGCCGAAAAAGAATGCCTTATTTGGTTCAAAAATTACTTGGGTGTTGAAAATAATTATCGACTGTATTTTACCGATAACGGCCGAACCAGCCTTTATTTGCTATTAAAATCACTTAATTTAGAACCTGCAAGCGAAGTAATTATTCAAGGATTTTCCTGTGTAGTTTTACCGAACAGCCTTTGGGGGGCTAATTTAAAGCCAATTCTGGTCGATTGTGACGAGGCAAATTTTAACTTTGATATCCAAGATTTACACAAAAAAGTTAATCCCCAAACCAAAGCTTTGATAGTTCAATACACTTTTGGGGTTGTTCCAGATTTGGACGTTTTAATCGATTTTTGTAAGCAACATAACCTGATTTTAATCGAAGACGTGGCTCATAGTCTGGGTGCGACCGCCAGATACAAAGGAGTTGAATACAAAGTCGGAACATTGGGTCAGGCTGCTTTTTTCAGCTTTGGTAGGGACAAAATCATCTCCACAACCAGAGGCGGTTTTGCTTTTATTAATCCTAAACCAGTTTTTAAATCCCCGGCAAATTATGACCAGTGGCAGGAAAACATTTACTTAAATTATCAAAAATTACCCCAATTTACATTCAATAATTTAGTCCAAACACTGAGTTACCCTATTTTAACCACTCTATTTATCAGGCCATTTTACCACCTGATTCTAGGAAAAATTATTCTGTTTTTAAGTCGAAAACTACATTTAATTGGCTCTATTTACACAAAAGATGAAACACTGGGTACAAACAAAATCGAAACAGCCAGCCAATACCCAAAAAAACTATATCCATTACTTTGGAATCAACTAAAAAAAATTGATAAATTTAACCAGCATCGACAAAAAATATGCCAAATTTACAGTCAAAAACTAGGTTTAAAAAATTATAATCAGCAACCTTTGCTGCGATTTCCTATTGATCTAAAAGCCTTTTATGGGGATAATTATCAAACAAAATACACTCAAGTTATTCAAAAACTGAGACAAAATGGAGTTCTGGTCGGTCAATGGTACACCAGTTTATTTATGCAACCACAGATGGATTACACTACTAAATTTAATCTACAAGCAGAAGACCTGCCAAAAGCCTTTAGTTTATCAGCAAAAAGAGTTATTAATTTACCCACGAATATTTACGTGAATTCAGCAGACACCAACCTGATTTGCCAGACGATAAATTCTTTGAGGGATTCAACTTGACAAAGCCATCCCAATAGCTTCAATTAATAAGTTAATTATATGACCTTTGAAGAAGTTATCAAACGCGCTTTATTTAGATGGTGGTTGATAGTAATTTTTGTAATAGTCTTTACTCTGTCCTTTTTAAACTGGACCACCGCTACGAGCTTTCAAGCTTCAATTGGAATCGGAATTAGTTTTAATAATGACGATTTTCTAAACGAAGCTAGAGGTGTTGCCATGGCCAATACCACAGGTCAGGCCCCAAATCGTGGAGCTGAATACACTTACAGTTTACAAGAGTTTTCCAATTATTTGTTGGCCAGATTTTCTTCAGTTGAAATTCAAAGCAGAATTGCCGAAAAAATTAACGACAAACAAGCTAGTTATAACCCCAAACAGCCATTTTACGATGTAGAAACCCAAAACGGTGGCTATATTTCTATTCAATATGAAGCTGAAAGTCAAGAAATTGCCGAAAAATTCTTACAAACAGTCAAAGAAGAGTTTAGAAATTTGGTGTTAATCGAAAGGAATAAAAAAGAAATCCCTACTTTTCAAATCGACCCAAAAAATGAATTTGTTGAAAATATTGTAGATATTGCTCGACCAAATCAATTCAAAATTCTACCTTCTGTTGCTGGCTTATTAATTGGTTTAACAGTGGCAGTTTTACTTCCATTTAAAAAATTTTAGTACGCGATAAACCTCATGTTTCCAGCTTTTTTAATACTTATTGTAGTTAATGTTATCGTCTTTTGTTTACCTTATTTAGTCGATTTCTCGGCCAGAGGTTATTCCAGTTTTGATAGATTTCTTACCCTGGGGTGGAAAGACAATCACGATATAAAAAACGGTGAATATTACAGAATCATCACAGCCATGTTTTTGCATGCTGACGGATTTCATCTATTTTTCAATATGTATGCCCTATACATTTTTGGAATAGGTTTTACTACCAATACGCTTTTATTTATCGCCATTTATTTTGCCTCTGGAATTGCCGGAAATTTAGCTTCTTTTTTCTTTGATTCCAGGCCAACTGTAGGCGCTAGTGGAGCTATTTTTGGTTTAGTAGGCTTTTTATTTGTTTTCAGCTTGTTACAAGGTGCCACAGCTAATATCTTAAACCTTGGTCTGTACGTAGTCATCAGTTTTGTAATTGCCAACATGCCAGGCTCTAAAATCGATATTGCAGGCCATTTAGGCGGGCTTTTGGCTGGTTCTTTGATAGCTTTAGTTATCGCTTTGTAAATATTAATAATTTATAACTTATGCAGCAAGATTTTTTAGAAAAAATACAAGAATTTAAGCCGCAACAAAATATCCCTCTCAATAAATTTACCACCTGGCGGATCGGCGGCCCAGCCGAAATTTTGGTAGAAATAAACAACGCTGATGACCTGGAAAAATTAGTCCTGATGGCTATTGAAAGCCATTATCCGTTTACAATTCTAGGTAACGGCTCCAATATCTTAATTAGTGACCGCGGAATCTCCGGCCTTGTGATTATCAATAAATCTAAAAATATCCAGATTACGGATATAATAGTCCCTAAAGATCAACAAAATCCCTATATCGAGCATCGACATTTGGAAAGTGGAGATAAAAATTATTACTCATTTTCGGACCTAGACTATACAGAAACTGCCGAAGGTAGGCTGGTCATTTTTGATTCTGGAGTCATGTTACCATTTGCTATCAATCGGACTTTGGTGGCTGGTTTAACAGGATTACAGTGGTTTGCTGGCATTCCGGGAACAATGGGCGGCTCGCTATATAATAATATTCATGGCGGCACTAAACATTTTTCAGAAAATTTTGTCTCGGCCAGAATTATTGATGAACATGGCAAAGTTAGGGAAGTTGACTATGATTTTTTTAATTTTGGTTACGATCAAAGCATTCTTCGAAACAACTCCAAAATAATAATTTTAAAACTGACTTTAAATTTGATTAAAGGTGATTTAGAAAGAGCTAATTTTGTAGCCAAAGAGTGGTTAAAGCGAAAAGTAATTCAACCAAAAAACTCTTGTGGATCGGTTTTTCAGGCCATACCTACCGAAAAAGCTAAGGAATTAGGTTTCCCAACCAACAGCGCGGGTTATATCGTGGATAAAATTTTAGGGTTAAAAGGCCGTCAAATTGGCGATATTCAGATCTCCGAAGTCCATTCAAATTTTATGGTAAATAACGGTCAAGCTACGGCCAAAGATACTTTAGAATTGATTAAACTGGTCAAAAAAGGGGCTAAAGAAAAACTAAATATTGAGTTGCATCCCGAAATAAATTTCTTGGGTTTTAATAATGATGAGCTACTAGGAGTTTAGTAAATCAAAAGCTACTTTATTTTCTTTCAAGTTGGTTGTTTTTAAGATTTTTTTAAATTGGCGCTTTATCAGCAAAATTTCTTCCTGGTTTAATTGTGAAGACAGTTTCAAAGCAAGTTCAAATTCTTTTAATCTCTCCAGAATTAGAATTAGAGTTTGTGATTTAAGTATATTTTTTTTTGGTTTTGTTACAGACATTGCGCCAAAAGGTTTATATTTTTTTAAAGGATTTAATAATAAATGTCAAAAAGCTTTGTGTGGGCAAATGCCCTAATTTAATTTTTTAGCTAGTTAATACAAATTTACTTTGCAATCAGAATTGGAATTGCGATTTTTATTGAGAGATAAATTTCATAGATTTTGCTGTTTGTTTTTGTTATATAGGTGCTTGGTTTCAGAGTGTAATACACTTTTTTAATTGTGGCAAGTGCTTTTTTAGTAACTTCTCTTTGAAGCTTTATTTAATGGTAAAAATCAAAATTTCAAATTTTATAGCTATTTTTTAAAAAAAGACTAATTTTAATGAACCAAATTATAGTGTTTTTGGCTTTAATAAAATATCAAGGATGGCTGATACCTTAGTATGATTTATTCAAATGAATAATATGTTAATCCTTTCCAATAGCTAACATTATATATTAGCCACTCTTTCAAATACAAAACTCAAGCCACACGGCGACTGAGAGAAGCGCTAGTAAAACTAAGCATGAACAGGCAGGGTTTGCCCGAGCTTCTAGCACCCATTATTTTTTCTCATTCAGAATCTAATATAAATCTAAGGCGGGAGGTAAGGTAAATCGGAAAAATTGACTTAATTAAATAACTATCATTAGATGAGATCATGCACGTGCATTCAGAAAGCGAGATAATTACCCCAAAAAAAAATAACAGTTTAAAAACTACCTTAATCCATTTTACAGTCGCAGCAGTTGCTGTATTTGTGATCCCTTGGCTTTTGTCACTATTTACTTCACCAAAAATTGCAGAAATCAGACAAAGCAACCCTCAATATAATAACAACAGTCAATTAGAGTATTACAAAGGTCGCGTAAGTCGCGTAAATGGCGAAATTCAGCCCGAAAATTCTCAAGACCTGGTTCTAATCCAACAACTAGATGTTAAGCCCTTAGAGGGCCCTGATAAAGGACAGACTTTTAGCATTGAAACCCAGGTAAATAAATTATCCGAAGCTACAAAGTATAAAGAAGGCGACACAGTTGTTCTGATTAAAATAAACTCTGATGAAGAAGATAGGTATTTTGTCTCCGAAAGATACCGTCTGGATCAATTAAATCTCGCTTTAGTCTTTTTTGTGGTTTTAATTTTGGTTCTGGTTGGAGTACGGGGAGTTACGGCCCTAGCCGGTCTGGTGTTTAGTATCTTAGCTCTAACAAATTTTTTGATACCTATGATTTTGATCGGGCAAAACGTCGTTTTAATCACCTTTTTAACAGGTTTAATTATCATGACCATATCCCTGTTTTTATCTCACGGATTTAATAAAATAATAGTTGTTAGTCTTGTCGCCAGTGGTATTACAATAACTTTATCTACACTCTTTTCTATTGCTGTAGTATATTTTACAAAATTAACTGGAACAGGCTCAGAAGATGCTTATCAATTGCAGTTTTCCAACGCCACGGTGGCTATAAATTTTCAGGGTCTGTTTTTAAGTGCCATGATCATCGGTACTTTGGGTGTGCTTGATGATATAACTACCTCTCAAGCAGCCACTGTAAACGAAATTAGTCGAGCTAATCCAAAACTGACTTCTAGAGAATTATATTTTAGAGGGCTAAAAGTAGGTCATGAACATATTATATCTTTGGTAAACACCCTTGGACTTGCCTATATTTCAGTAGCCCTACCCTTACTGATGTACTATATCATCTATAACCCTCAACCACTTTGGGTAAGCTTTAACAGCGAAAATTTGGTTGAAGAAATAGTTAGAACAATTGTTGGTTCTTCGGCTTTATTGCTGGCTGTGCCAATTACTACCTTAATAGCGGCCAACTTTTTACGACACGACCCGAATAAAATCACTGAAGATGGGCATCAGCACGACCACCACGATCACGTTACTGAAAAAGTTGAAAAGGGTAAATTTAGTTTGTGGTCAGATATGATTAAAAATCGATTTGATAAAAAACCAGTAAAATCAAAAGAATTGGCTATTTTTGAACAAAAATTGGAACCAAAATCAACTAGACATGAAGACCTATTTCTAGCAAAGACCGAAACTGATATTTCCGAAAAGAAGAAAATCAAACCAGAAGCATCTAAAGAAAAACCGGAGGACAAAGATAAAAACTCAAATTCTTCTAAAAAAAATGAACCAAAAACGACAACCAGAGACCCTGAAAAGCCTACTAAAAAAGTTAACATTGATTTTGAAGAAAAGCCCACCCAACTTGATTTATCGGGGAAAAAACAAACTTCCGGCGACGACAACGAACCAAAGAAACGAATTCAGTTATAGCCGGACAAAGTGAATGATTATTTAAATCAGTTGTTCTCCCGATGCGGCACCCTTGCGGAGCCATAAAGCCCTTCCTAAAGGTTAAGGCCTGTTTTGATACCAATTATGTAATCCAAACCTAACTCACCGATTGCATTTTTAGGATTCGATTAATCAAAGATCGTTTAGTTTTGTGGGTTTCTTTGACGTAAATTAGGGCTTGCTGATAATATTCACCACCTCCCAAAGTTTTTAACCACAAATGAAAAGTCTCGACCAACTCATCGTAGTCGCCAGGCTGTAAAAAGTCTAACCAAATTTTTATTTTTTCCAAGATATGTGGTTCAATTTCCTCAACTTTATCGGGCCAAACCGTCGTAGCCTGAATCAAGGTTTTGGGATCCAGGTTCAATAAATTGGCTTCTATCCATTCATAATATTTGCTTACAAACACAAAATCTAGCCAATAGGGCGTATTATGCTTAAAATTGGCTTGTAATAAATTTAAAAGTGACTCTTTTTGCTTTGTATCCAGTTCAACTAAGGCTGCATCTGCTTCAGCTGAAAAACCAGTAAGTAGATTCAAAACTCGCATTTCCCAGATTTCCGCCCAAACTCGGAGAAAATTATTTTGATGAATTTCAGATAAATGCGGCTTCCAAAAATCCCACCAAATTTTATTCCCAAAAATCAGACTTTTACTCAATATTTTGATAATTTTATTTTCTAAATCATAATTTCTAAGACTTCTAGTGACGACTTTATCCAGATTTTCCATAGTAATTTGATACGAAGAATAATCATCGTTTACAGCAATAACAAAATTATCCAACCAGCGAAAATCGGTTGTTTTGCTGCTACTTAGGTACATTTCCAAGTTGGCATTGAATTCTCTAATGGTTCGAGTTGTCTCGGCTTCAAAGATTTGATTAAGGATTTTGTCGCCTTCTTTTTGAGCAATTTTAGTCTTTCTTTGGGCTTGTTCTAGGCTAAATTCCTTATCCAAACTGGCACAAACGGCCACGATATGTTTACAAATTCCATACTCCAAAAAATATGGACAGGTACAAGTCACCAATTCAGAAATCACATCGGAGGCCGAATCAAATTTTTGTGGGTCCAGAGCCAAATGCATCAAAGGAATTTTGATATGATATTCTTCGGAACCCGAAAAAGTATATTCTCGCCAATAATCCAAAGTTAAATCGCTAAATCCACCGACACTGCCCTGCAAATAGGAGACCATACCTCGGTCAAAAACCGGCCTGTCAATCAATTTTTGGACAGTAGATAAATAGGAAAACATCTATAAAAAAAATAACAAAAATTCACTTTTTAAGCAAATTGTAAAAAATCAATAAACAATACATGAAATCAATACCAATAAATAATTATTTTATGCTATTTACTGATTTAATAAATTGTGTAAAAATATACTAATATGGATGTTGTGTTGAATCAATTCCCTAAACCACTAAAACAGTCACCAGCCCTAGAAGATATCAATGATAGCACTGCAGGTGATTCAAAATTAATTCGGATCCTAAGCCCAAACACTTATCTTGCAGAAATTTTAAGGGATGCGCTTGGTAAACAATTCCCTATTTTCAGTCAACATATTCAAAATAATGATTTGGGTTTAGCATTGCTTTCGATAATGTTTGAGCCTAGTATTCAAGAGCATTTAGATCTTATTAGTGCACCACTTGTGCAACATATTGACGCTAGTCTTAACTCAATTACCCCACAAATTAAGCCTAAAACAGATATGATCGCAGATCAAATTAAAGAAATACAAAGTTACTATGACTATTTAACCGTTAATAATTATTTAAATTCTTCTTTTTCTGGATCCAGTTTAAAAGAAAGTAGTGAAAGATCCATAATTTCTATAAATAAAGATTTGGCTCGATTAGAGTATGCCAAAGCTTTGAGGTATATTCGGAGTATGCCTCAGCCTTATATGGAAAAAAATATCTTATACGAGTACAATCAAACCAGAGATAAAAACGACTTTGATATAATCATTAGACCGATTCCTATCGATTCAGTGTATGGCGTTATTCATGTTGATGACCCTACTAAACCTACTGATTCCTTTGAAATTAAAACAAGTTTAGAAAAAGTCAAATCTGATCGAGAAACAATTAGTGGTTTATTGGGTTTGAGTATACATCACATCAGTGCAATGAGTATTCTAGCTTGTGAAATTGATAGACTTCTAAATCCTTAGACTAAAAGAGTCAAAACTAAAGTGATGTCTAGTATAAAGTTTAATTAGTTCGATTATTTTTTGTAAATTTAAGCTTTGACAGAAATCGATTAAATTTGATTTATTCAATTGTTATGAACCTGTCCGCCTATTGGCTCCTATTTTTGGGCTTATTTTGTGTAATAATCATCAAGCAATTTTTACTTTGGATGTACCTTTGGCAAAAAAAGGAGTACCGTGGCGACAAAATGTGGGATTATTTTAGCCTAAATGAGAGTAAAAACATTGTTTTTGACAAATGGACTAGGCTTAGAATCCTTTATATTTCAGTGTTTCTGGCCTTATCAATCTTGGCAAATTTTTATTGGGAAAATTGGCTAACCAACTTTTTTTATTTTATAAGTAGCATATATCTGTTCTTAACTTTTATTGAGGTTTTGGAATTTGCTGCCAAAATTTTAACCCAAAAAAACATCCTAAAACCCGGAATATCAGCCAAAATGCTACTTCATTCTGGTTTAACTATTACTAGCACGGTTGTTTTAGTGGTTACTTTTTTGACCAACAATTTTAGCTTAAACATTTTTTTGGTTACTTTAACTATTCTATTGATTCCGATTATAATTGGGTATTGGCTGTTGGTTATGTTCCCATTTGATTATTCCTTTAAAAACAAGCTATTTTTGAGAGCCAAAAACCATCGATTGCTGCTAAAAAAACTCAAAGTTATAGCCGTTTCCGGAGCCTATGGCAAAACATCAACTAAAGAAATTTTAGAACAAATTCTGGCCCTCAAATATTCGGTTGAAAAGACCCTAAAAAATCAAAATTCTAATGTTAGTTGTGCCCGTAAAACCCTAAAATTGGATGAAAAAACTAATATTTTTATTTGCGAACTGGGCTCTTACAAAATTGGTGATGGCAACGAAATTGCTGATTTTATCCAACCAAATTGTTCAATAATTACTGGTTTAAATTTTCAGCACTACAGCCTATTTGGAAGCAAAGAAAATATAATCGCCGCAGAAAGTGAATCGCTAAAATTTTTACCGAAAAAGTCGCCGGTAGCAATTAATTGGAGCAGCCAAATGTGCCGAGAAATAAAGGTCCCTGAAGGTTTAGAGCTGATTAAATACGGAATTATTAGAAACGATCTACCAAAAAAAGTGTTGGAATTAAATCAAAAAAGCACTAAAATTTCTAAAAAATCTAAAATAACCAACGAATTTGATATCTATGCTACGAATATAAAATTGACTAGTAAACTTACCACCGAATTTGACCTAATTTACGATGGAAAATCCGAAAAATTGGAAACAAATTTACTAAGTTTTGGAAATATTGAAAATTTGGTTGGTGCAATAGCTTTGGCTATGAACTTAAAAGTGCCATTAACTAAAATCAAAGCTAAAATTTTAGACCTAAAGCCTGCTCATGGGGCTCTGGAAATATCTAAACAAGACAAATTTTATCAAATCGATGACAGTTACAACGCTAATTTTGATGGAATTAAAAACGCCATTGAACTTTTATCTGAAATAAAAAAGAACAAAGACCTAAATATACCAAAATCGGTTGTATTTATTGATGATATTTTAGAACTAGGGCAAAAATCTGTGGAAATTCACCAACAGCTTGGTAAGATAATTGCTTACAAAAAGATTGATATTGTGGTTTTATTGGGAAGAAATTTTTCTAAAAACATTTACCAAACATTAAGTCAGGAAGGCTTTGATATCAATAAAGTTTGGTTTTGGGACAGTCGAAATACCAACGAGATCAAACAAAACTTAAATACCTTTTTAGATAAATACCCTGACTCAGTTGTGCTTTACGAGGGCTACCAAAGCAGGAAGTTTATTGAGCCCCACGGCGATTGAGAGTGTTGCCAGCGAAGCTAGGCACGAAAACGGGCAGACTTGTTCTGCCCAAAGCCCCACGGCGATTGAGAGTGTTGCTAACGAAGTGTAGCACGAAAATGGGCAGACTTGTTCTGCCCAAAGCCCCACGGCGATTGAGAGCCCGCCACTGTCATTGCTTCTCTAGTTTCAGGATCTCAAGAACAAAATTGGTATGTAGCGGCGAGTTTATCTCGCCATAAAGTCCTTCCAGTGAGGAAGGTGGCACGTAGTGACGAAAGGTGTTTGTTGATTTATATCGGGAAGCCAAAGGGATTCCCTTACATCCTCGATCCTAAATTTTAATTGATAAGACCAGATTTCAAGATCTCTAACTCATTATTTTAATCTAAACCTCGTTTCTCCCGTAATCATCCTCGTAGCGTTGGATATCGTCTTCACCTGTATATTCACCTACTTGAACTTCAATAAAAACTAGGGGGATTTTGCCATAATTGGCTATTCTATGCATATCTCCTGCTTTGATGTAACAACTTTCATTGGGATGAACAGGAAATACCCAATCTTTCTCTTCTTTATCAGGATTTCTGATCTCTACAGTAGCCGTCCCAGAAACCACAATCCAATGCTCACTTCGGTGCTGATGACTTTGCAAACTCAGTCTGCAACCAGGGTTAACAATGATTTTTTTGACTTTAAAGTTTTCTTTGGACTCCATCACATAATACAAACCCCAAGGCCTGGAATCGACTTCCAGATAGTTTGCCTCATGAATATCTGCAGGTAAATTACTCAATTGTTTTTCTAACTGCTGTTTTACACTTTCAATGCTTTGATCGGGAAATTTATTGATTTTGGAATCATCAATTGCAATTTTGCTGGCCATATATACAAATTATAAAGAATGCTTCGGAGTGAAAGGAAGCAAAGCCATATGTCTAGCTCTTTTGATAGCAGTGGTGATTTTTCGTTGAAATTTAGCTGAATTACCGGTTCTAGAGCGGACAAAAATTTTGTTATAAGGAGAGGCAAACTGGCTAAGATAATCGGTGTCTTTGTAATCTACTACTCTCAAGCCCAAATATTCTGATAAACTCGATTTTTCCTTTTTCCCTTTGTTAAAGGTTCGATGATCTTTGATTTCAGTTTCTTTCAACACTTCTTTGCTTTTTTGTAGTAAATATTCGGTTTGGTTTAAAACAATGTAGCGAATTACGTTCTCGTTTAGATTCAATTTTCGTTCAATTTCAGAGATTTTTGGGGTGTTTTCTAAAGTTAATTCAAAGTTGATAGCAGTGTAAAAACCATTCCATTTCTTGTTGATTGGATAGGCCATTCGACGAACACCTTCTTCGGTTGTTTTAGAATTTTGGGCTCCAATTTCCTCCAGAATTGAATTGATTTGGGCAATCTCAGAAGACACTGATTTGGCGTCTAAATCGGAATTTAGAATAAAATATAATTCGTATTGTTGTACCATAATAGTAATAAAGAAACTTATTCTTAATATTTGTAGATAAATAAGTCTTTTGTCAAGAAAGCCCCACGGCGACTGAGCCTGTTGCCAGCGAAGCTAGGCACGAAAACGGGCAGACTTGTTCTGCCCAAAGCCCCACGGCGACTGAGCGAAGGCATAACGAAGTGTATGCTGAACAGGCGGGCTTTGCCCGACTAGAAGCCCGTCGGCGAGACAAAAAGCTAGCTTGCAACGCAAGCGAACCGAAAGGGGCTGGATTTAGTCCAGACCTATAGGTGAGCCCAGAGAGCCCACGGCGATTGAGCGAATGCAACATCCATGCTGAAATTAGTTTAGTCAAGGAACCTGTCCACAAATTAAAGAAAAACTATAATTCTAAAGCCTTACCCTGACAAGGGGAATACGGCTACACTGAAGGGGTTTGTTGTAGTTTCAAAGAGAACAGAAACCCTCCGCCCTCCCTTCATCAAGGAGGGACTAAGACAATTGAGCTTGTATCTGACACCAGAGCAGCTACTTCCCACAAAACTAACGTTTTGTTAACTCAGCAAGCTAGCTACGGAATATTTTTCTACTAATAATATCTTTATGATTCGAAGAATATTTTGGGGACAGGTTCAAGTTTAGATTTGACCATAGCTAATAATTTACAAATACTAGTGTACTTCAAGAAATGATACAAATTTGTATTTTAGCTTGAAATTATAAACAAAAACATAAATAGTACCTGATGGACGGTATTAATCAGATATTAATCAATTCATTATTAACCAGTAACTTTTTTGAAGTTGTTTGGATGGAGTTAGTTGCCAATTTATTAATTGCTACAGGTATTGGGCTTTTCATTTTGTTGGGAACTTTTGCTGAAAACAGCGGTAATTGGAACTTAGTTGATTATCTAAAGGAAGTATGGGCCGTAGAAAAAATTCGATTTAAAGTCTTTTGGTTAGATATTAAAGAAAGAAATTTTGGCAAAACCGGCAGAAAACAAGCTGTCAAAACTGGTGGTAAATTTACGGCATTTTTTGCTTTATTACTGGCTGTTTTAACACTTTTGAGTAGCTTTAAATTTGCCCCTCCTTTAAGGGTTGAGGCTGTGGCTATTCCCACAGTAACTACTAGCTATCCAACAACTGGTAACATCGGAGAAAATATAACCTTTACAGTCACATTTAGTAACCCTGGAACCAATCCTGGTTTTGGTCCTTTTGTCGATATCATTGTACCTACAATTGGAGCCGACGGGGCTGGTTTGGCTATAGATGATGGTTTAACAATCAATTCTTCGACCTATCTTGGTTCTAGTTTAACCAGATTTTCGCTTGTTTTCCCTGAAACTGGTACTGGCTGTAGTCTGGGTCTTACTCCCGTAAATCACCCCCTAGCTGTAACAATAACGGGCGCACCTGTAGTAGTTTGTGGAACACCTGGAAACACTTTGGAGGTTATCCAATTACCTTTCGGTTCGTTTGTGCCAAGTCAACCAAATGCAGTAGTTACAATTGGGGCTACAATTAGTAATCTTGCAGATACTGGAGCACCACTAACCATTCAAACTAGAGGTGGTTTTAGATTTGGAAACGATGCTTTAAATAATTTTGCTACTGATCCAAGTCTGCTTGGTCTATTTAGTTCATCTAGTCTTACACCGAGTGTTTTTTCTATATCCAAGGCCTATGTAGGACCTGAAAGCGAAACAGCAACTGGTCCAAATTTCCCACGACGATATACAGTTTCAGCAAATATTGCCAATGGCCAAACAGTCACTGATTTAGATTTATCGGATAATTTACCACCGGAAGCCGTTTTTGTCTCGGTTGTTTCTAGTAGTCCGGCTGGAGCCATTGTAACTAGTGCCCCATCTACAACGGGACCAAATAATAGTCCAAACAATTTATTGAATCTACGATTTCCCTCGGTAACTGGAGGACCAGGAGCCACGGATGCCCAATACACTTTTGAATATTATATACCAGACAGAAACGCCAGTAACAATTTTATCATTGACCACACAACTGGAGATAGCGTAAGTGTTGTTAACGATGCTTTGGGACTTGGTAACTGGGTTCCAGTGGACACCCGAGACCCGATTTCACCAGTAAGTAGCAACACCACAATTAATGATCATACTTTAGCCGCTCGTTCGATTGCTATTCAAAAATCTTTTGTAAATCTAACAAATCCAGGAAATAATCGACCTGGAGACACCGTTCAATATACTTTAAATTTTCAAATTTCTGACTACTTTGCCTTTAATGAGGTGGTAGTCAGTGACGTGATGAGCGATGGACAGACATTTTTACCCAGTTTTACGCCAATCCTGACCGTTAACGAATTAGGTACAACATCATCTGGAAACATGAATGCTAGTAACTATATAGTAAATAAATCAACTGGTTTTATTGGGGCCACAGGTCTGACTACGACAACTTTTAATGTTAGTAACGAACTCGTAACCAGAGGAAATGATAACCAAATTCGTGGAGGCTGTACCCAGAATGTAAATGTTAGCGCTTGTACTACTAATGGCGGCGTGGCCACTGGTACTATTGTTTTTAGAGCTACAATCAACGATGCTTACACAGATAATTTTGGTACTGGAGATCCCAGTTTGAGTATGGGTGACACCTTAGCAAATAATGTTACAATCACTGGAAATGTTTTAAATAATTCTGGATTTACCCCAACTGGACAAACAGAAAGTGATACCAGTGCAGTTAGCTACGACATTACTTTGGGCTCAGTATCCAAAGATGTTTATGCAGTAAATGGTAGCACCACATTTGCAAGCCCTGTAGCTGCTGGTCCAGGCGACACCATTACTTACAGACTTCAATATAATCTTAGTTTAACCGATACGGAGAATTTCTTTTTTGAAGATTATTTACCCCTACCAGCTTTAAACGCCACTGGCTTTAGCCCAACTTTTAGTCCAATAGTTTCAGCTGCCATCCCTGCCTCTGGAACCGCTAAATTTGGACCTTCGGATACTTTTTTTGGAATCAGTGGTATAATACCAGCTATTACAGTAACACCTAGTGAAAACAGAATTCGGTTTGATTATGGTGGCTTTCAAGATCCACTCAATAGGGTGGCTACTGCTGATATTTTGTTGACTTTGACTATAACCAACCAACCTTATTCCAACGGTCTATTTTTAACTAATCAGGTTAGAGCTAATGCCACAAATACCTTTGCTGCGCCTCAAATTTCAGATGGTATAGTCCAATTTCAGTTATTGATGCCTGAGTTAGAAATTGAAAAAGGAAAATAGTGGCTACCACCAACCCTAATGCCGTATTTAACCCTGTAGCTACCTCTCCACAGCCATTTAATGCACCCGGATCGCCAACTTGTAGTTTACCAAATCATCGATTTACTGGCAGTATAAATAGTAGTAACCTTGCAACTACCCCAATTCAATCTGATCTAACTGGTAGTGACGCCGGCGATATTGTCACCTATGCAATAACTTTAGAAAATAGCGGTCAAGCGCCCAGAGGAGCCTATGATATTCGGGTAAGAGATATAATTCCAGCCGGTATGCAAGTTCCTTCTGGTGGTTTAAATTTGTGTGTGACCCGAGGCGATGGTACTCCTGTGGCCTTTACAGCCGTAAACGGAGCTGATCCTGTGCCATTTTTGGGTTCTGGAATAGAATTAACCGATCCTAGTTTATCTCAAGGAAGCATTGCCGCCTTCAACCCATTAAGCCCTGCTGCAGGGGATAATGTGGTTATCATCAGTTACGATTTACAACTGCAAAGCAGTACACTACCGCAAACAAATTTAATCAACGCTGCTGAACTTTTCAACTACACAGCTGCAGAAGGTGGTTTAGTAGACTTTACCCCGAATGGTTCTAGTATCGTCACCTCCCAAATTACTACTGCGGCACCAACTCAAACCAAAACTATAGATTCGACTAATCAAGCTTTATCAACAGGGCAAAATGTGTTTGTTGGCGAAATTGTTACCTATTCTTTAACCACAACTATCCCTGAAGGTCAGATGAATACAGCCACCATAACCGATAATCTAGATCCTGGTTTAGTGTTTGTGGATGTGGTTTCCATGACACCAAGCAGCGGAGTGACAACTTCAATTGGCGGCGGTTTCCCTACAGTAATTGCAAATACGACTGTTACCAATAGCGGAACCACCATTAACTGGAATTTTGGGACAATTACTAACAGTAACACCAACGACGCTGTAACTGAAAATATTACCATTTTGTATCGAGCCGTGGTTACAAATGTCAGTACCAATAATCGAAACACGCAGTTAAATAACTCAGCCTTTTTGTCATATGATAATGGCACAGCCCAAAGTACAACTACTGTTTCGGTCCCCAATGTAACAATTATTGAACCCGGACTGGCTCTAGCTAAAACCAACGCGCCAACAACAGGAGATGCAAATGATTTGATTACTTATACTCTAACTATTTCCCATACTGGCGCAAGTAATGCCCCGGCTTTTGACGTCACCTTTAGTGATGTGATTCCAACAAGTATTGCCTATCAGACAGGAAGTTTAACCTTTGTTTCTGGAGTAGCCCCTGTGTCCCTTACAGAAAGTGCCGGTACTATCACTGGTTCTTGGACGCAGTTGAATTTAGGACAAACCAGCCAATTTACCTTCCAAGGCCGACCAATAAATAGTGTTTTTCCAGGCCAAGTAATTACCAATACTGGAACTATCCGATGGACAAGTTTACCTGGAAGTGTCTTGACTCCTCAATCAACATTTAGTGCTGTTTCTACAGAGAGAACTGGAACAAATACCGATCCAGGAGGTGCTGTCAACGATAACACAGTCTCTACTAATTCCATTTTTACAGTCAATAATGTGGCCACCACCAAAGCCATTGTCTCGACTTCAGAAAGTTTTACTGGAAATGTTGGCGGAACCGTAAGACTAGCCATCGGAGAAATTGTCCGCTACAGACTGGCAACCACTATTCCAGAGGGTACTATCACTAATTTTAGAATCAGAGATAATCTACCAACTGGTTTACAATTTTTGGATGACGGTACCGCTAGAGTTGGCTTTAGTAGCAATGGCTCGATAACCTCTTCTATTCCAGCTTTTGCAGCTTGTAATCAAATTGGATCATCGGGAACAATTACCCCAACTTGTGTAATTCCAGGAGCCCAAATTTCTGGCGGAGCTTTTGGAGATGGTACAGACCCCACATTTGCTTTAGGGGATATAATCAACACAGATAACGATGCCAATAGTGAATTTATAGTGATTGAAATGAATGCTTTGGTCCTAAATGTGGCCAGTAACCAAGCCTTTAATCAAATAACCGGAACAGCCATAACAACCACGCGAGCCAATAATTTTACTGCAATCCGCTTTAATCCGGCAACTTCTGCTGATGTAACAATGCTTACAAGTGGTAGTATAACAGCCCAAATTGCTGAACCACTGATTCGAAACCTGTCTAAAACCTTGGTAACTACCCCAGTCGATGCAGCTGACCCATTTACTTATCAACTTACATTTTCAAATACTGCTACAGGATCCAACGCCACAAATGCCTATGAAATCAACCTAACAGACACTTTAGATAGCCGTTTGATTTTAAGTAGTGTAAATGTAATCAGCGTCCCAGGAGGTACTACCGTAACTAACAATTCAAATATACCTGGAAATCTTGTCGATTTGGTATTTAGTCAGCTTTTACCTGGTGGTAGTGTCACTGTACAAATTAGTGGAACTGTAATCCCTGGAGTTGGCGGTGGTCAAACTATACCCAATACAGCCAACCTTACCTACACTTCTTTACCTGGAACTGGAACAACTGGAAATCCAACCGGATCAAACATACCAAATTCTGGAGCCACAACCAGCGAACGTAACGGAAGTAATTCACCTGCTCAAAACGACTTTAATAACGCTAGCACAGTCAATTTCACTATCTCTAGTGGAACAATAGATAAAACAGTTGTCGGTGGTAGTAATTACCGCATTGGTGATTTGGTAACCTACAACCTTTTAGCAGGTATCCCAGAAGGTAACGAAAATAATGTTAGGGTTCGAGATACTATGCCTGGAGGCCTGGAGTATGTTTCAAGCACCGTTATAACAACAGCTGCAGGTTCTGGAGGAGTTTTACTAGCTGATTTTAATACCACTTTACCGGCACCTGGATTTACTCAAGTCGGGCAACAATTAGAGTTTAATTTTGGAAATATAAATTTACCAGCAGATAACAATACCACCAATGATAGCTTTATCGTTCAAGTTGTGACCAGAGTCAGGGATATACCTGGTAATCAAAATGGCACAGTTTTAGTAAATAATGCCGATTTAATCAGCTTTAATACAATTACCTCCGCCGATCAAACTGTATCTGATACGACACCGCCATCGATTACCGTTGTCACTCCGATTCTAAATATCACCAAAAACTTTATCCCCAGTAGCGCTGCTCCAAACGACATTGTTACTATCCAGATTGTAGTCAACAACACCGGTGGAAGTGAGGCTAACGACGTGGATATTAGCGATGTAATCAATAAATCCGAACTGATAAATTCAACCCTGGCAACAACTCCAGTTGGTTTTGTGGGAAATATAGCCTCTACCCCAACCATTGACACCATAGCCTACTCTGGAGGCCCAATTAACGCTGGCTCTTCGGCTACCTTTACATTTACTGCTCAACTGGTTGCTGGTTTAGTTAATGGTCAGATTATAAATAATATAGCCACAATTGATGCTTATAGCAGTTTACCAGGACCTTCACCTTTTGAAAGAAATTTTGCTCCACTTAGCGATGATGCCAATTTAACTGTACAAACTCCCGATATTAGTCTGACAAAAACCAACAATGTAACCAGCGTAGTTCCAGGTCAAGCAGTTGTTTATCAGTTAACTGTATCCAATATTGGTACCTATATCGCTGAAAATATAGTTGTAACCGAAATTTTGCCTGCCAATTCATCGTTTAACCCTACTGGTAGTTTACCCACAGTTTGGACGTTAAATTTAGGAAATTATCAAACAAGTATTGCGAGTCTAAACCCTGGTCAAAGCGTGGTCCTAAATTTTGCTGTAAATGTTAATGCTACAGTTCCAAGTGGAGTAGTCAGCTTTAATAACTCAGCTACCGCTGTAGATGACGGCACTCATGGCAACGACCCTACTCCAGGAAATAATACCGGTACCGACAACGACCCCTTGGTTGCAAGCCCTGATATAGTAGTTACCAAAACCGATGGCGTGACTTTTGCTGCCCCAAATGATGTATTAACTTATACTATAACCATCAGTAATGTCGGAAATCAAGATGCTACTGGCGTGGTAGTTACCGATACTATTCCGATTTTTTCAACTTATCAAAGTAGTAGTAATAGCAGTACTTTTGCTGCTGGTGTGGTTACTTTCCCAGCCTTCAGTTTAGGAGCAGGTCAAAATGTAACCCGAACGGTTACTGTTCAAGTAAATAACCCGATCCCAAGCGGAATTAATACCATTACCAATATTGTAACAGCTAACGATGATGGTCTAAATGGAGCGGATCCAACGCCATTAAACAACACTTCAAATGATATAGATAACTTAAATGCTGAACCAAATCTAACAATCACCAAAACCGACGGTTTAACTACAGTCAGCCCAGGAAACAATCTAGCCTACACTTTAACTATCACTAATAACGGAAACCAAGATGCGACCGGAGTCGTGGTTACAGACACTATTCCAAGTTTTACAAGCTATGTATCTAGTAGTAATGGCGGAACATTTAGTAGTGGCGTAGTTACCTATCCGGCCTTTAATTTAGCCTCAGGAGCCACAGTGGTTCGAACAGTGAATGTCAATGTAAATCCAACGGTTCCAAGTGGAGTGAATTCGATTACTAATACTGCAAACGTGACTGATGATGGTAGCAATGGTGTGGACAGCAATCCAGCTGATAATACAGCCCAAGATACTGATGTTTTGAACGCTAATCCAGATCTGACAATTATCAAAACCGACGGCCAAACTAACACCACTCCAGGTCAAACTTTGACTTACAATCTTACAGTCAATAATGCTGGAAATCAGGGTGCAACTGGCGTTTTGGTCACCGAAACTGTACCAAATAATACTACTTATGTAGCCACAGGCAGCAGCAGTTGGAGCTGTGCAAATGGAGCTATTGCAGGCACAACTTGTACAATATTAATCCCGAGTTTAAATGCCTCGGCTTCATCCAATTTAACCTTTAGAGTTTTGGTAAATTCTACCATTCCAAGTGGTGTTAATAACATCGCCAATACTTCTACAGTTGCTGATGATGGCACCAATGGCCCTGACCCAACTCCAGGCAACAACACTTCTACTGACACAGATGTTTTGGATGCTTTTCCAGATTTGATTGTCACCAAAACTAATTCGTTAACCCAAGTTCAACCAGGTCAAACCACAACCTATGCAATTACTGTTTTAAATCAAGGAAATCAGGCGGCTACCGGAGTAGTGATTACCGATACAATACCAGCCAATACTGCTTTTGTTTCTGCTGATAACGGTGGTATTTTTAGTGTAAATCAAGTTACCTGGCCGACTATAAATCTAAATCCAGGTCAAAGCGTAGTGTATAATGTTACTGTAACTGTGGATAACCCAATTCCAAGTGGAGTAAACGACATCACAAATAGTGCTAACGCCGTCGATGATGGAACCAATGGCCCTGACCCAAGTCCTTTAAATAATACCGGAACTGATACCGATGATCTTTTGGCGGTTCCAGAACTGGCTGTAGACATTGATGATGCTGGCATAACTACAACCACCGATGGACTGATTACCTACAACATAGCCTATTCTAACACTGGTAACCAAAACTCTACTGGAGTAACTATTTCTATGGCCGTGCCAGCCGATACTACCTTTGTTAGTAGTGGTTCGACTGCTGGTTGGAGCTGTAATGATGGCGACCCAAGCCCAACAATTTGTACCTTTACTGTTGGTAATTTAAACGTTGGCGCTAGTGGCAATTTAACCTTTATAACAAAAGTAAACCCTACCCTACCTGCCGGTGTAACCGCAATTCCAGCAAATATCTCGATTAGTGATGACGGAAATAATGGGGTGGAATTAAACTTATTAAACAATAACGATGTCGAATCAACTCCAGTTACTGCCGCTCCAAACCTAACTATCACTAAAACCGACGGCTTGACGAACGTAACTCCAGGAAACAATTTGGCTTATACTTTAACGATCACCAATAATGGAAACCAAGATGCTACTGGCGTAGTTGTTACAGACTCTATTCCAAGTTTCACAAATTATATTTCAAGTAGTAATAGTGGTACATTTAGTAGTGGAGTGGTAACTTTCCCAGGCTTTAGTTTAGCCGCAGGAGCTACAGTCACTCGAACGGTTAATTTAACTTTAAATGCCTCTGTACCAAGTGGACTAAATTCGATAACCAATACCGCAAACGTTACTGACGACGGAACCAATGGGGCCGACACAAACCCCGGAGATAACACAGCTCAGGATACCGATGTTTTGGATGCAGCTCCTGATTTGGTGATTACTAAAACCGATTTTGGAGCCCTAGCTATTCCAGATGCCGTCATAACTTACTCTATTTTATACACCAATAATGGCACCCAAAACGCTACTGGAGTGGTTATTACCGAAACTGTCCCTCTAAACAGTATTTTTGTAGCTGCTGGCTCTGATCCAAATTGGAGTTGTCCAGATGCTAGTCCAGCCGGAACTACTTGTTCCTTAAATGTTGGTAACCTAAATGTAGGGCAAATCGGTTTAGTTGGTTTTGTGGTTAAAATCGATTCAACTTTACCCAGTGGAGTAGATCAAATTTTGAATAATTACTCGATAGCCGATGATGGAACAAATGGCCCAGATATCAACCCAACAAACAATCAAGGTGTAGAAATTACCGGTCTAACCGCCAGCCCAGATTTAGTGGTATCCAAAACCCCCGACGTCAGCTCTGCGGCTACTGGAGATGTAATTACTTATACTATAAATTATAGTAATAACGGTGCCCAAGATGCTACAGGAGTGGTACTAAACGAAACTGTTCCCAATCATGCTACCTTTACTCAAAGCGGATCTTCAAGTGGTTGGAGTTGTCCAGATGCTAGTCCAGCCGGAACTTCTTGTACCTTGAATCTGGGTAATCTAAACTCTGGAGCCACAGGCACAGCCACCTTTAGAATAACCATCAATCCTAGTTTGATAAGTGGTGTAACTTCTACTTCTAACACAGTATCTATAAATGATGACGGCTTCAATGGCCCAGATGAAAACCCAACAAACAATCAAGATACTATCACAACCAATTTAATCGCAGCTCCCGATTTAGCTATTACCAAAACTGACAATTTGACCTCAATTAATATAAATGATCCTTTAACTTACACCTTAACTATTACAAATATTGGTACCCAAGATGCCACTGGAGTTGTAATTACAGACACTTTACCACCTTATTTAACAGGCTTAACAATTTCCGACGGCGGTACAGAAGCTAGCGGAGTTGTAACCTGGCCAAGCGTCAACCTAAATGTGGGCGACACTATCACCCGAACTATTGCGGCTAACTTTGCTCCTGGAGCCTCTATTCCTTCTAGTCTAGAAAATCTAAACAATATCGCCAATGTTGTTGATGACGGAACTAATGGTAGCGATCTAAATACTTTAAACAATACAGCTACCGACTCTACCGATGTTAATGGAAACCCAGATTTGGAAATAACTATCGATGATGGTCAAACCATACTTAACCCAGGTCAACAAACTATTTATAACATAGTAGTGACCAACAGTGGCAATCAAGATGCTTCTGGAGTTGTAGTTACTGTACCTCTTCCAGTTGGTATGAGTTATTACCCTGTAAATAGCACCCCAGGCTGGCTTTGTAACGCCACAGAATGTACATTTACCCTTGGGAATATGCTTAGCGGTCAAACTGAAAACCTAGAAATTAGCTTTATTGTAAACAGTCTTAGTTTTGTCAGCACCATTCCAGTTACCGCTACTGTAGCCGACGATGGACAAAGTGGTAGCGACCCCACTCCATTAAATAATACAGCCACCGATACAGACCAAATTATTGGAAATCCTGAGTTAGAAATTACAAAGATGAACTTTTTAGGCAGTGTTTCTGCAGGTCAAACTACCCAGTACACAATCTCGGTTACCAATAATGGTGATATTTTAGCCACCGGAGTAACCATTACCGACAATTACGACCCTCATCTAACCTTTGTTAGTAGCGACATCACCCCTCTTTCTATAAACACATCCACCAGAGAAATTGTTTGGAATAATCTTACTGTGAACCCAGGTCAATCTATTGTGATTTTAGCTGATTTTAGCATCGATTCGCCAATACCAGCCGGAATAAATACTGTAACCAATAATGTAAGTGTCACTGATGACGGCGTCCACGGTCCAGATTCGAATCTAACTAACAATCAAAGCCAAGATGTGGACAATCTAGATGCCGCCCCAGATTTGGTAATTACCGCAATTCTAATTTCCAATAATCCTTATCAAGGAGAGGTTTTGACCTACGAACTTACTTACTCTAACATTGGTAACCAAAACTCCACAGGTGCCGAGATTTCTATTGTAATTCCTCCAAACACCACTTATGAAAACACTCCTGGCTGGAGCTGTACTGGCACAACCCCTGGTTCTACTTGTATTTATAATATTGGAAACCTAAACGCTGGCGATCCTGCTGTAGTAATTAATTTTAACTTAAGAATTGCCACCGGCCTAACAGCAACAGGAATTGTGATAAATACCCAAGCCAATATTTATGATGATGGAAGTAACGGCGCCGAAATAACCATGATAAATAATCAAGCTGCCGCCCCTGTACCTCTTCCATACGCCGAATTAAGCCTGATTAAAGAAGTAGATAAAACCACAGTCAGACCTCAAGAAATCCTCACTTATGACTTTATTTACCGAAATCACGGACCAGATACAGCTACCAATATCAACATGGAAGACATTTTACCAATAGAACTTGAATACATTTCTAGTAGCCAAGATGGTTTACCTTTCCCAGTTCAGGTTTCCACCCTCCCAGATGGTCGAACTAAATTGGTATATTTCCCACCTGATTTGTCTCCAGGCATCGAAAAACGAATCCGAGTAGTTACCAGAATCAAGACAGTCTTATCGGCCACCCTTACCAATCAAGCTAGCATTTGGGCTAGAGAGGTTGATCCTGATCTATACGCCAACAGTGACCTGGCAAATGTAAGTCTAGCCGGTACAAGCCGAGGTAACACTTTCACCACCTTATTAAGAACTGGAGGAGCCGCACTTGGAGCAGGTGGCATGCTGATACTAGGAGGCATTGCCTTATTAATTTGGTCACGCAGTTGGATTATCCACCCAAAAGCTAAAAAGAAGTAAATATAGCACTTATTTTATCCAAACTAACAGATGTTTTGTGTTAATTCAGACTTGAATATTTCTCTTGAAAATGACTTATATACTGGCTTAGGTAGAAATTAGACAAAATCAATTTTGAGTATTAAAATCAACGGTATATGGCAAAGTTTCTAAAAAATCATTATATAGCAATAATTGTCACTTTCTTTGGATTGGTGGGCTTTTTCGCCGCTTTTACCCTTACTTTAGACAAAATCTCGCTAATAAAAAATCCAAATTATGTTCCTCCATGTGCTGTTAATACTGTCTTTAATTGTGGTACTGTAATGCGAACCCAGTATGCCGAAATGTTTGGTTTTCCAAACTCTCTAATGGGTATTGCCGGTTATGCCTTGGCTATAATTACTGGAATCTTTTTATTTCAATATCGCAAATACAACCTAGTTATTGCCTGGATAACCTCCGTTCCAACAATTTTAGGCTTTCTAATTTCATATTATTGGTTGTACCTAAGTGCTTATGTAATCGGGGTTTTCTGCCCGTGGTGCCTCTTATCTACTTTCAGCTCTACCATGATATTTTTTGCGATTACTACCCTTCACCTCCAAGAAAACAATTTTAACCTAAAACCAGATCTTGCAGATTATTTCAATCGAAAAATTCGCGGAGGTTGGCATTTTCCTTTTCTAATTTTGTGGATTTTTGCCGTAATTATCTTTGCCGCTTTTCCTTTTGTTATGGTCTAAAACAAAGCTACTTTTGATAATTTTATTTGATTTGCTGTTTTTACGACCACTGTGTCGCCAAGCTCTACTTTGTAAGTAAGGTGCCGGTAGAGCGGAAGGTGTTGTGGTCTCCAAATTTCCCATGTGAGGGGTGGCAACTTGAAAAGTTGACGGGGTGTTTTGCTCTCCCGCGGGGGCTGGGCTTTGCCCGTCTGTTCTATTTCGTAATCAATCTATAAAAACTGTCTCTAAAATCACATTAACGATTTCTGGTACATAAACTTGTAGGAGTCTGTTTGCTATTAAAATCCTACTTATTTTTTTGTTTTCAATACCCGTGGCATCAACATATTTATCGATAAATGCATTTAACTCATCAACTATCTTGTTGTAATTTTCATTTTCGCTACTTAAACCATATTCTTCTAATTTTTTTATCATCTTTTCTTTATACACCCTTTTTAATTCAATTTTTAGAGTTTGGTTTTCACGACTCAATTCTTGTTCAACTGGTTTTATCTGGTTGGTTTGGCTACTAGGGTTACCTAATAATTGAGGATTAAAAGCGATCACGGTTCCTATAATGGAAGCGGCGCTACCAAATAATCCTATCAATGTTGCAATATTGTTCCATTTCTGTTGCTTTGCTTGATATAGGATTTCTTGGCTAAATTTTGCATCTAATTTTTCAACAGTTGCAACAGTTGTTTGTAGTTGTCAACCTCCAACAATTTAAGACACCTTTTTCTCTTCTTTTTTAGTGTGTAGAATATATGCCTGATAGAATTTTACTGGAATATTCTTGATACTGGTATGAATCCTTTGTGTATTGTAATA
>Ga0172372_10000529_pt1 | contig 58674 bp, 40 predicted proteins | sample LakKiv5m_2_FD_114544 | JGI IMG/M metagenome (GOLD analysis project Ga0172372, IMG submission 114544) | Freshwater microbial communities from Kabuno Bay, South-Kivu, Congo - kab_092012_9.5m | ecosystem: Environmental > Aquatic > Freshwater > Lake | place: Democratic Republic of the Congo...
GCCTCACTTAGTGGCGGGAAACACAGGATTAAGAGGCCCACCATGAGAGCATATCTATGAAGTTTGGAAATTTGCACTTGGCCAAAAAAATCCCAAATATTCTTATGATCCATTAAAACTGTTCCTCTAATGAGCGAAAGGCCAAATTAAAGCTTTCCAATATTTTAATGCAATTTAGGATAATAGGCTAAAATTAGTTGCATTTTCTTCATAAGATACGCATGGTTACGCTTCCGTCTTGAAAGGCCAATTTTTGCCAGTAAAATAGTTAGAATTAGCACATTTGGAAGCTTGCCAAGGTGCATAAAAATGGTGTTTAAAGGCCCTTCATTTTAGTTCTTTTGTATTGTTTTAGATTGAAGATAGGATTTTATGAAATTTCCTGGGCGTCGAAAATCAAAGCATTATTTTCCTCAAAGTGATAAGGCCCGTCTGGCCTTCGATCAAGTAGGCCCTGGCCAAAATGCCGGATTCGTCATGGGGCTGTGCCAATTATTGGTTGATATTGAAGCCAATGTGACTGAAGAGCTACTTAATCGTTATCAAATTAAAAAGGGTGAATCCCTGGTATTGTCCGACAACGTTGTAGAAGAATTATATAACGAGTTAAAGAAAAAAAATTTAATTGAAGGCGAGTATGCTGGTGGCGCTGTCGGCAATACACTTCACAATTATTGTATTTTATCTGACTGCCAGTCGATTCTTTTGGGCTCAATTACCGAGACGATTAGAGTTGGAGATTACGCTTTTAAGTATATCTGTAACACCCATAGCAGCGTAAATTTGGACTATTTAAGGCCTTGTCCTGGTCCAATGGGTAGGGCCCTTTGTTTAGTAACTCCGGATTTTGATCGAACCTTTGTTATTAGCCGTGGCATTATGGATGATTTTGAAAGCGAAGATGTTCCTGTGGACCTATTGGCCAAATCGAGCGCTCTATTAATCACTTCTTTTTTAATGAGAGATCCTTCCAGGCCTATTTATAAGGCCGTTCTTCGTGCAGTTGAAGTCGCTAAGACCAATAATGTACCAGTTGTTTTAGGCCTAGGAACGGCCGGCGTTATTGGGCAGAATCCAAGTTTTTACCTAGATTTCATAAAAAATTATGTCAATGTCGTCGCTGGTAATAAATCTGAATATCAGGCCTTATTAGGAATGGACGATTCCCTATTGTCGCTTGAGAAATTGCTCGATTACACTGACATGGCACTTTTAACTGTCGGTGCACGTGGTCTCTATATTGGTTCTCATTGTGATCAATCGCTATTGCGGACGACTAAGGATCAGCTTCATTCAAAATCCATCGCAGAATATAATCTCTATGAGTATAGCCGTGCTCAAAGAAAATCAGATTGTCAGACGCCAACAAAAATATATACCCACATTAATCCCTACATGGGCGGGCCCATGGTGATAAAGAATACCAATGGAGCAGGTGATGCGGCCCTGGCAGCGGTGTTACACGACATGGCCGCGAATAATTTTCATAAGCAAAAATTTCCCAATTCTCCGAAGCATGTGTCATCATTTTTAACTTACAGCTCTATTCACCAGATTAGTAAATATGCCAATCGAGCAAGTTATGAAGTGTTGCTACAAAATTCGCCGCGGTTACTCGGTGGCCTGCCTGACAAAGAAGATAGCTTGGAAGAAAGTTACTGGGCCAAATAGACTTTCAAGGTAGTTCAAAAAACTTTAAAGATTGGATTCGCCGCTTTTGGATTTCTTGCTCCACTGATGTAAGTGGTCGTCCAATGACGACATAATGAGCGCCTTGATAAAAGGCATCGGCAAACGTCGAGGTGCGCTTTTGGTCTTCCATTTTTTTTGTATTATCTGATAACTCGTCGGGAAATCGTACGCCTGGAGTGACTGCCAAAAATTGGGAATTATTTTTTAGCAATTTAATTTCTTTTAATAAGCTTAACTCAAGGGGCGAAAGAATCATGCCATCAAGGCCCGCATCCATCGCGAGTCCCGCCAAATTTTTAAAAGTAGCTTGAAAATTAACAGGGTCAACTCCCCAAAGTTGTTTTATATCTTGTGGGTCAAGGCTAGTTAAAATACTAACGCCCAAAATTTTGCAGTTGGGAAGATTTTGGATCGCGGACTTTTTCGCTTCCTCCATCATGTGAAAACCACCAGAAATATGGATAGTTAAAAAATCGACAGGCAAACCCTTAAGAGATTGAATGGATTTGGAAACAGTTTGGGGGATGTCGTGCAATTTCAGATCCAGAAAAATGGATATCTTTCTTGGGCCCAGCAATGTTTTGATTTCATTGATAAAATCTGGGCCATATTTACAAAAAAGCTCCAGTCCAATCTTGATATTCTCTAGATCGGGAATTTCCTTAAGCAGGGAAAGCACTTTCGCGCGATCCATATTATCGAGGGCGAGGAATGTTTTTTGGAGAGCATTTAGTTTTTGACCCATTGTAATTTCTCTCTCCTATAATAACCGATGTAAGTCTTGAATGGCCTTGGGTTCTGGATAATGGTCCATGGCCAACAGAGACTCAACGACGGCCCTGATATTTTCTGCCCGAGTAAAACAAGGGATACCATAAAGAGTGGCCGTATTTCGAATTAGCTCACCATCGCTTTTTGAATCTCCTCGGTTCACTGGCGTATTGAAAACCATGCGCAAAGACTCATCTTTCATTGCTTCAAGAATTGAAGGAATGCCTTGATGGGGGTCCGCTATTTTTGCCACAAGCTGGCAGTTGATCCCTTGCTTTTTGATATAGTCGCAAGTGCCTTTCGTGGCCAAAAATTGATGGCCTCTTTTTGCCAGTGTTTTTAAGTAGGGGAGAATCATGGGCTTTTGGGGATCGGCCAAACTTATAAGAATTTTTGCACCCTGGCCTTTTCCTGGTGAAAGCAGATTCGGATAATTGCCAAGGTATGATTTCATAACGGCATTATCTTTGTCCGCATCAAGTCCCATGGTTTCACCTGTCGATCGCATTTTGGGGCCGAGCAAAATATTATCTTGCACAAAGCGATCAAAGGGAAAGGTCGATTGTTTTACGGAGAAAAATGGATATTCCTCTCGTTCAAAGGGGGCAACTTCAAGTCCCACCATGGCCTTGGTGGCCAACATGGGTAGATTAAGATTAAAGGCCTTTGACAAAAAGGGCAGAGTGCGAGAGCCGCGTGGGTTGGCTTCAATGCAGTATAGATTATTTTCACTTACTGCAAATTGAAAATTAATAGGGCCAATGATTTCCAATTTGCTGGCCAATTCTTTGGCCACTTTAATCATTCGTTGGCGCATCTTATGGGTTAGAACAACTGGTGGAGCAAACATTCCAGAATCACCAGAATGAACGCCTGCATGTTCTATATGTTCACAAATGGCCAAGGCCACATTTCCAAATTGATCTCGAACCAGGTCGACGTCGTATTCCAAGGCGTTTCTCAAATAATTTTCTACCAAAAATTCTGAACTAGAAAGTTGCAATTGTTCTTTCAGCGCCGTGGGTAGATGAAGGAGATCATCGTGGTGGTTAAAAATGTACATGGATTCGCCACCAATGACATAGCTCGGTCTTATAATGACGGGAAGACCAATTTCGGCCATGGCATTTTTTAGGTTTTTATGCCCTTTAATAACCATACTTTTTGTATAGTTCAGATCAACTTCTTTACATAACTCATTAAAACGGTGCCGATCTTCTGTTAGATCAACTGTATCAAATTTAGGTCCTAAAAATTTAAAGTGAGTTGATTCACTTCTAAATCCTCTTTCGAAATGTTCTCTAATTTTGATACCCGTTTGGCCAGAAAAACTGGCGACGATACCTTCTGCATGCTCGTGTTGGAAAATTTCGCATAAATCTTCGGTATAGAGTGGGGAGAGAAAGAGGCGTTTACTAGAATCATAATCGGTACTGACAGTCTCAGGATTAGAGTTAACCATGATACTTTGAATATTTAGTTGATCTAAAGTCTGGCACGCCTTAACGCAGCTGTAATCAAATTCAATTCCTTGGCCAATTCGATTCGGTCCTGAACCCATAACAATGATTGAGCGACCTTTGGATGAAAGTGGAACGGCTTCATTTTGATCAGCATAGGTACTATAAAAATAGGGAGTTTCTGCATTGAATTCTCCGGCGCAAGTGTCCACGGCCTTGAAAATAGGAGAAATTTTTTCAACCATCCGATAATCAAAAATCTTCTTTTGCGGCCAATCTTTTAGCAAGGCCAAATATTTATCTGAGAGGCCTTGCTTTTTAAATTGAATAAATTCTTCTTTCGACTGAAGTGGGTCGACCTTTTCTTGGAACTGTCGTTCGCATTCTACAATTTGCTCCATTTGAGCAATGAACCAAGGGCTAATCTTACAAAGGTCGTGAATTTCTTCTTTGGAAATTCCCATGCGAATGGCCTCGAGCACTGTCAGAAGCGAGAGCTGTTGCGGAGTTTTGAGTCTTTTTCGAATATAGTCCTCAGACATATCGACGGGGGTTGAATTCAACTGAGTAAGTGAAGGAATTTCTAATCCCATTTCCAGGCTTCGCAAGGCCTTCAAGAAGACTTCATTAAAATTTCCACCGAGGGCCAAAACTTCCCCCACTGAACGCATCTGAGGTCCTAAAGTAGTGCTACTGGTAGGAAATTTATGGAAGGGGAAAATGGGAATTTTAAGTGCGACATAATCAAGAGTTGGTTCAAAGGCCACAGGGCTAACCTTTGTGATGTCATTGAGAATTTCTTTAAGAGTAAGACCAACAGCAAGTTGCGCTGAGATTTTGGCAATGGGGTATCCTGTTGCTTTGGATGCTAAGGCACTTGAGCGTGAAACTCTTGGATTCATTTCAATGACGGTGATATCCATTTCGTTGTGAGGGTTAACCGCAAACTGAACATTGGCGCCACCGGCAACAACACCCATATGTTTTGCAATTTTGAGAGTCATGTCTCGCATGACTTGAAAACAGCGGTCTGAAATTGTCTGAGGTGGAGCAACGGTAATGGAATCACCTGTGTGAACACCGCACGGGTCTATGTTTTCAATGGCACATATAATAACACCGTTTCGCTCGCTATCTACCATTACTTCATATTCAATTTCCTTTTGCCCTACGAGTGATTTTTCTAAGGTGATTGGAAATTTTAAATCAGTATGTTTAAAAACTTCTTCCAAGTCTTGTAAGTTGTAGGCAAGTGCAGAGCCTCTGCCACCAAGAGCAAAATCTCTTCTGATAATTAATGGGAAAGAAACTGGGCCCTGGGCCAGATCAATGGCCTCTTTTTCAGAATTGGCCGTAAATCTTTTACCGGCTTTGTATCCTAATTTTACCATTTCTTGAGCAAAGAGTCCCCGGTCTTCGGTTCTTCGAATGGTTTCAACATTAGCGCCAAGCAAAGCTACATTATGACTTTTTAAAAAGTTTTCTTCTTCTAATTCGATACAGAGATTTAGGGCCGTTTGACCGCCCATTGTACTTATAACAGCATCAACTTTTTCTTTTTTAATAATAGACTTTACGGTCTCTTTATTAATTGGCTCGATATAAGTTTTTGTCGCCATGTCGGGATCAGTCATGATCGTCGCTGGATTTGAATTTAAAAGAACAACCTCGATTCCCAATTCGCGCAGGGCCTTTAAGGCCTGGGTTCCTGAATAATCAAATTCAGATGCTTGTCCAATTTTAATGGGACCTGAACCGATCATTAAAATTTTCTTATAAGGTATTTTTCCTTTCGCCTTATTATAGTACTGCGGCAACGGATGAAGTTTGGCAGTTTCAATAGTGACATTTTGGCCATTTAAAAAGGAACCGATTTCTCTGAAAAATACTTTGGCATCGACCGGTCCAGGATTGGCCTCTGGATGGAATTGAACGGATTTAATTAAACCATCTTTGCTGCCCATGCCCTCGACTGAGCGATCAAAAAGACTCGTATAGGTCGTTACGATACCTCGTTCAGTACCAAGAGAAGCCATGCTTTCTGAATCTGTGGCATAGCCATGGTTTTGACTCGTAATGAGAATCTGGCCCGTTTGATGGCAAAAAACTGGATGGTTAATTCCACGTTGACCAAAAGGAAGTTTAATAATCTTGGCACCAAGGGCCAAGGTAATAAGCTGGTGTCCTAAACAAATGCCACGCACTGGTGTTTTCGTGGCCAAGATTTTTCTAACTTCGTCAGCTTGATTTTTATAGACGCGAGGATCGCCAGGTCCGTTAGATAAAAATACTAATCGTGGCTTAAAGGATAATATTTTTTCAGCGGTAGTATCAAAGGGAACTGTGGTAAGTGGAAGGTTGAGACTATAAAGTTCACGCAGGATGGCCTCTTTGATGCCATAGTTAATGACCACGATCGGATTTGGTCCGGGCCGCAACTCTTGAATATTTTTTTGAGAGACATTTTCCAAATTATTGCAGATTAACTTTGATTCTAAAAATTTGTCTGATGAAGGTTTTTTGGCATCAAATGAAATGAGACAACGATGATCAGTTTTTTTAGTCATACTCCGAGTGAGTGCCCTGGTATCAATATCAGAAATGAGAGGTACATCAACTCTGGCCAAAAATTCGTTAAAACTGAAATTTCTCGCAATAAGTGAAGTGGCGTGACATTTTTCGGATTGTCTAACACTTGGATCGGAAGGGTAATTTCCGATATGGGAGGCCGTATAGATTATATGCTGACCAAGGAAGGAGGGATCTGTGGCCGTTTCTTCATAACCGCTCATCCCTGTTGTGAATGCGGCTTCGCCCAGAATATCGCCCTTGACGGTAGGATCATTCTTGCTTCTGTTGATATAACCTGAATAGGTTTGGCCATCTGGAAAGTGAAGATAAATTCGAGAGGTTTTTAATTGCTTCCTAAATTCACTGTCATTTTTTGGATTCCATTCGGCCATATTATCCCCCTATGCCTTATATAAAAATAAGGGTGCACTCACCCTGGTGGTGCTCCACCAAGTTTCCATGTTCCCTTTATATTGTTTAAATCTTGATTCAAATCACTATTGGAATTGAGCATGGCCTTTAAAATGGCCATTCTTAAATAAATCGAATTTTCAACTTGGGCATAACCTCGATAATGAGGCGACTTAAGTAAGGCATGATCCAATTCGACGCCTACGTTGGCCGGCCCTGGATGGTAAATATTTGGTATTTGCTTAATGGCATTTTTTTTCAGCAATTGTTGCAACCTTTCAAGGGACACTCCATAGCGCTGGAGGTAATTTTCATAATAGCTTGCCGCACCAGAATGACGCTCCTTTTGAATGCGAAGAAGGTAAATAAAGTCGCTTTTAACAAAGGCCTCTTCAGTGTCGGTAGCGAGTGAAACCATTTTATGATCAACCGTACTTGGTAGTTGGGCCGGTAAACATTCTTTTGGCCCGGCCAAGATTATTTTTACTCCAAATTGCGGCATGAGCTCCATAAGACTATGACCAACTCGGCTGTGGATACAGTCTCCAATGATGGCCATGGTAGTTGGTCCTTTCATTAGGCCATCTTCCATAAATGTCATAAGATCTAAAAGTGCTTGAGTTGGGTGTTGATTAATACCATCACCGCCATTGATAATTTTCAAAGGAGGATCTTTTCTAAATTCATCAAATTGGTGGCTAACTGAGGTTCTAATGACACATAAATCAACACCTTGATGCTTCAAGGTTAGAAGAGTTTCCTCTAAACTTTCACCCTTCTTAAGGCTTGAGGCATCGGCATTAAAATCTAAATACATGGCACCTAAGCGTTGCACAGCAATGGCAAAACTATGTTTGGTGCGCGTGCTATTCTCTAAAAAACTGGTTGCGATAATTGGTTGGTGTCCATCACTAATCTGATGTTTCCCGATGGGGACCATTCCTAATTTGAGTCGTTTTGCGGAATAAATGAGCCAGGAAATTTGTTCTTTCGTGAGATCGTTGATTTCGGCGAGTATCGCTGGAAATCTATTCATTGTTACCTGGGTTGCTTGTGGTTTTGCAATTTATAGGGCATTGTTTTTTTTTCGTAAAGGGAAATATAAAAAGGTTCTTAAAAATCCGCAAAGGTGGAGTTCTGGGGTCGGGAATAACGCTAAGCATGCGAGACATAAAAGCTGGAGACATGGAACTTAGTGATCCAAATGTTATGTCGTGGGGTAATCCTCGAAGCGGTTCAACTCTTGCTCAGACAGAGGCCTTCGCCAATGAATTTAAGGGTGCCTTATTTGAATACCAAGTCGCGTCCATTTTAAGTGACCGCTTGGCCCAGTATTTAAATAATTTTGAGGACACAAAAAATGTTCTTGCGGAAGATATTCTCAAGGTCAGTTCTTCAATGATGCTTCGGCTTCGCGCTTACGAAAACTGGTTGCGACAGTATGATTTAGCACTGATAAAATTTTTACCTCAATTGGCCGCAAAATCTGTTGAGAGTATGTTAGAAAAAACTCCAGATCTTGCCTTTCTAAAATCTAAGACATCTCATGAATTTAAAATTAATTTTGCCGAAATATTAGTCGTTGGCAAAGAAGCGTCGGCCAGTGGCCAGAAAATGCTTCAGGAATCTGATGTCATTGTCCGTTTTAAACCCCAAGATGCTCCCGAAAAAATAATTGCCTTTGCACTAAAATTGGCAAAAGCACAATCCTACGTGAATACGAAAAGTGGAGGAATAAAAAGTTTTATTTCTACTTACTTTCATTCTTTTGATGGAATCTTAGATCGATCAATCGCCCAAATTGAACATGAATTGGTACAATTTGTAGATTTGTCTTACCGACAAATGATGGTCGAATTATTAAAGCAGGCAGACAATTATATTATCAATAAACCTTTAGAGGTGGATCCGGTTAACGAAGTCGATGATACTATTTTCTTTAATTCAGGTTCCGAGCTTACGGAGCAATGGATTAGCAAATATAAAATTGAGCTACCAGGGCAGCTCCCCATGCAACTGCGAGCAATTGTTCATCAATTTTATTACAACGTAGCTCAAAAATTATTTTCCATTATGCATGTAATGTATTCAAAAAATTACCACCAATTTACTTTGTGTCTTAAAAACCTGTTGGGATTTGGTGCCTCCAATATTTACCAAGTTGTGGCCTATGCAAGCAAAAAGGAAAACGTAAATGACCTCGCAGTGAGCGGCCCCAGTAATTTATTAAACACAGGATTTCAGTATCAATTAAATCAAATTGTTATTAATTCTGAGCAAGAACTCATGAATCAACTTTACCTTGATGAAACGAAATTATTTGATAAACCAATGCTTGAATTCAAGGAGGATTATTCTACAAATCTTCAACAATCTTGGGAGAAGTCAAGTTTTGAAATCAAATTAAGAACATGGGCATTGCAGATTCGGTTAAAGCCAATGAATAAATTTACCAAAGAAGGACTCAAAGTTAACTGTTCAATTAAATTTTAGCAGTTTAGTTGTTATTTTTGTTTAGCAGGGTAAATCTGAAGGCATTTTGTTTCACAGGACTTTTTAAAACATTTATTTTGAAATTCAAAGAAATCCCAAAAGCTTGAGCGACATTTTTGATTGGCATAATTCAAGGCCGTCGTAAGTCCATGCCAATCGGCTTCTAAGTCGGCCCATTCTGCGTTACCTGGTCCGAAAATATCAACAACCTCTTTTAATATTCCCATGAGGGATGATTCATCTTGTCCACATTTGGCGGCAAGTAGGCAACTCACCACACAATGTTTGCTTTTGTCATTGTTGTAATGGGCCACATACTTTTTAACTTCTGATAAATTCCAAGCTGAGCAAAGCAATTTATCTTGTGAAAGCGGGGATGCATTGGCATTTGAAAATGAACTTGTTATGGCCACAACAAAGAATAGACCAAAAATCTTCCATAAATTATTCATTTTATGGGAGAAAAACTTTGAATTATGTCTTAAAATGTTCATAAATGTTGGTATACACAAATTTTAATGGAATGCTTTAATTCCTAAAAAAAATACAGGGTCTGTTGGGATTTCTGCATGAAAAAGAAAGTCATTCTCGGTCCTAATGTTTCTGAATCTGTCGCCTTTTGGCTTAAATCTTTGATTGAAGACTATCAAAAGCAAGAAGTTGCAAAATTAACCGAAGAAATTGAGCTTATAAGATTACCCATTCCAATAAGGCACACCGATTTCAAACAGCAAGAAGAAATCGATGGTTTGCTTCAAGATAAAATTAATAAATCCATGGCCAATTCCATGGCCCAAAACGCCCTTTTTACCCTTAGTGATTTTGATAATGAGGGAGATCATAAAGGCAAAGATTGTGATGAGTATTTGGGTATTATTTATGTTTCAAATGATCAAGTAGTTCATTACAACGTGTATGACTTTCTCGCCATTCTGGATCACTTCTTTCGTTCCCTGAAACTCGTTCCTAGTGCCAAGGAATTGACTCCATCAAAGTCAGTGACTCTTGGTGCTGCACAAGTCTACTTCTACGATGAGCTTCAAAATCGTCCCTTAGAAAATGCTTTTACTTTGGATGGTTGGCCTAAACCAGTTCGGCCGATATTGGATAAATCCTATTATCATGATGGACTTTTTGCTGAACAAATTTTTATGTTTGCGATGCGTGCACAAGATTTAATTGAGGAAGATCAAGATCATTTAAGCGATGCCTTTTATCGATATCTGTCTGGAAAAGAGCAAGTTCATTGCCTGCCTATGCCGAAATATTTTGGCCTATTTCCTTATAAATCTCCAACTAGTTTTCTATTCCTCGATCGTGATGGAGTTATTAATAAGGATAAATCTTACGTATACAAAATTAATGACTGTGAAATTATTCCAGAAATTTATCAAGTCATGACCTGGGGAAAGGAAAAAAATAAAATGATCGCGGTGGTAACCAATCAGTCCGGAATTGGCCGGGGCATGTATACAGTGGCAGACACCATGTTGTTGCATGATTGGATGCGAATTCATTTTCACTCTCGTAATTTAATGTTGTCCTTATTTGAAATGTGTCCCTATCACCATGAAGGGCCAACTCAAGCGCCGTTTTCCAAATATTCTCTTTTAAGAAAGCCACTGCCAGGAATGGTTCTTAAGGTCGGACGGCAGTTTCCTTTAAATCTTAGGGCCTCCCTGATGATTGGTGACAAGTATAGCGACTACCTATGGATGCCACTCTTGCAGACGATTTTAATCAAAGGTAACTACGATTTAACGCCTGCTCCGGGCGACGGTGATGCTTCTTTGGCCTTCCGGCCAGAGGATGGTGGACCCCTTGGTCTGGAAAGGCTTAAAAATAACAATATCTTATTAGGCCCTCGGCCGTTAATTGTGCAGGATCATGGCGAACTTTTGAAAAAATTACAGTCTATTTAAAAAGTTAAAAATTTTTTATCAACTTCCCTGACAAATGGAAAAAATGTTGTTATGCATCAATGGATTGTTTCGACATTTTGTTTGGGAGATTCTTATGGAAGGAAAGAAGAGTTCTGTGGCCCGTTTTTTCGCGGGTACAATCATTTCGATTCTTATTTTTCAATCGATTTCATTATCTTTAGCTGATGATATTCAGCTTCCTGCAATTAATACAATCACTGCAAGAGATGAAGAAAAAATAAAAGAATTATTATTAAAACATAGGGGAGATGGAACGAGACCAGAGGCCTGTCCACTTGAATCAAAAAGCTATTCTGATATTTTGGCAAAGATAAAAAATATTCAAAGTCTTTTTAAGAAGAATTGTGAAGGCCTAGATCAAAATCGTTTGGATGCAATTCTTAGCGGGGCAACCCAATTAGATCAACAATTGCAAAGCATTTCCCAGAATTTGGGAAGTGGATCAGGCGTTACCCTACCAGGACAGATGTCCGGTTCAATTGGTGGCGTTACTATTTCTGGTGCCGATGTTGCCAACATTGTAGGAAACATTAATCAGGTTTTTAAAGATAGAAGTTGCCAGTCTCTCAATAAAGACCAGACCTTTCTACAGCTTTTAGCAGGCGTCATCGGCGATTTTGCAAAGATCGGCTTACTTATACCTAACCAGACAACATTGATGGTAGCTGGCGGTGGCGTTGCAACTTCTTCAATTCTTCTCATCCTCGATTCTATCCTCAAGAAAAACTTTAATTTTGAAAGGACTGAAGATCGTGAACGATTTATAAAATTAAATTGCGCTTTCTACGATATTCGCCGAAATATTGAAATTTCTGGTTTGCTGGACGTCCCAACAAAAGCTCATGAAAACGACCAAGTTATAGTTTCCGATTTGGTTAAAAAGCTTGAGGAAGTATTGAAATCCCACCAGCAACAGTTAGAAGCACGGGAAAAAGTTATTACCGAGGCCCGTCAAAAATATGTTCAGTTAACATTGGGGAAAGTTGAAGGCTTCTCAAGTTTAAATGGGCGCTTAAAATCAATTGTCCAATTTGGACCTGAACTGAGTACTCATAAGTATTTGGTGATCCAACAAATTTCCCTCATTCAAAAAGATGTTGAAAAGGAATTTAGGACCTATTTGGAATTGGGCCTAAACCCAATACAACTTTTTGATCAATTATTTCTTACTTTAATTAATCGATTCGATGGGCAAAATCCTAATGGTGAACTAGATAAATTAATGGCACTTAATCTCCAAGAGTTTAAGGAAGTTGTGGTATTTCCACTTCAGTTCCACACCGAAAGATTTGGCGAAGATTTGAAAGCTTTAGAAGGAAAACTTGTAAAAAGGTGGAATTCAGAAACTCGTATCAACGGGCTTTCATTGGATGATTTTACTAAAGCAAGCAAAGATGAGTTGGGGGCGAAAAATAAATTGGTTATCGAATTCCTATCATCTTTAAAGAATGTGGACACAAGGTTGAAGCGTATTTTGGGTGACGTTGACTTCGCTTCGAATGATGATGGTAGTGAGAATATTGTTAATATCTTGGCCGAATTTGATTCTGTGGCGAATCAGATTTATGGAAAATATGGCATGGAATTTTTAACCTATACTGCTGAGAAATCTTTGAAGGAAAATAAATCATTCTTTAAGAAATATAAGAGATTTGCCAAAAGGTATCTTCTAGATGAGCAAGATAAAATAAGAAAGCCAGATCCAAAGGATTTTGATGAATACACCATTCGTTTTATGTGTCAGGACGCCAGACCTTATAGAATGATGTGGAGATTTAGTGAATCATTGGCCCAGCAAGGATTTGATTTTTTAGCATCCAACGGAGACTTATTTCATAGCGATATACCTAGAATATTCCTTGGAAGAAGTGATGGGCGTATCGGGATCCACGGATTTAAATCCAAATATGAAAAGATTAGAGAGCATTATTTGTCTGCGATGTATGCCAATAAGAAAATGCAAGGTCGGTCGGTTCCAATGGAAAGTGAAAAAATTCTTAAGAGAAAATATATTGGAAGGGCCATGATCCAGGTTGCAGGTAGCAGAAATTATGCTCAAGATTTGCAAGAGGTTATTGAGCGGTTTCAGTGTAATGCATTGGCGGGATTAGATTAAATTCCAACAAATTCCAATTCTGCTATAATAGGGGAACCATAATACTTAACGTTTACAGATAAAAGCTTCTTTAGGAACAAAGAGTGAAGGTAAGGGTGGCCTTAGCAATTTTTGCAATGTTATTGGGAGTCAGCGGATTCCTGGTGCTTAATTTATTTCCTTTTTTAAGCATTGAGAAATTGCGTTATGGCGCTGTCAAAATTGAACTATTTGATCTTCACCATCAAGAGGACGATTCGCAAAATGAATTAGATCATAAATCTGATGGCGATCGTAATGATAATAAAAATGGTAAAGGTACTGGTAAAAAGAAAAAGACATCAGCAGAAATTCAAGAACAACTCCGTTTGGCCAAAATTGAAAAGCGTCGAGAACTTATAAATAGAATTAGATTGTCCCACGGAGGAGAAGCAGCCAATCCGAAGGCAAGAAAGGTTATAATTCTGCATAAGGCGCCCGAGAGCTATGTTCCCTTGCAGGATATTACCTATGAAATGATTCACGCTCTTATCGTAAGCGAGGATATGAAATTTTATACCCATCCTGGGGTAGATTACGAACAAATATCCCATGCATTCGACAGCTATAGAAGAGGTCGACCCCTGCGTGGTGCGAGTACCATAACCCAACAATTGGTTAAAAATGTCTTCCTTAGTAGTGAGAGAAACTATGTGAGGAAAGTTCGAGAGTTCCTAATCGCTTTGTACCTTGATTATCGGTTGCCTAAGAACAAAATTCTGGAACTTTATCTCAATGCCGTCGAATTCGGGCCTAATATCTGGGGAATCAAGGCAGCTGCAAATTATTATTTTAACAAATTACCTGGCCAACTTAATGCCAAAGAAAGCGCATTTCTTGTCATGCTGTTGCCATCGCCAATTCGCTATAGTGCAAGCTTTACACGGCATCAGCTGTCTGAATACGCCCGCGGTACCATTAATAGTATCCTTTTTAAGATGAAAATTAATGGCTATATCTCAGGCAATAAATATTTCGAGGCCCTGTCTTCCACTCTTTCCTTTGAGCGCCCTACGGTTAATACAAGCGATCTTTAGGGGAAAATAGAGTTTAGAATGTTTTGTCATGGTGACAAAAGGACACCAAAGCAAATAATTCGAGGTCATACAGAATACAGATTCCCTAGAATGTAATCTTTTCCTGGTCCCAAAATGTCCCTAGACGATCAATAACCTATTAGAATATCTAGTTTTCACTTCCCAACCAGAGGTCTGGTTGAAAACAAATTACAGTAAGAGTTTTCTTGTTGCTGGAGTGTGGTGTGTTTCGTAAAAATCCTCTGCTGCCTTGTAAACCAATGGAGACTTTTAGAAGGAGAAATGGATATGAAAAAGTTACTTATGATGTTGGCCCTTGTTCTTGGATTAGCTGCTTGTCACGGTGGTTCTCATACTGACCGAGTAAGCTCTTTTATTAATTTGCTTAACGCTCAATCTGCTTACGATGACACGTTCTATCTCGTAAAGCACCCTAACCAAACAGCAACTGAAGGTTTCGTTGTTGTTTATAGCGCCACTGCTGGTTATGTGGCCTATGATATTGCTAACTATAGATCTGGTGATAGCTGGTCAACATACAGCGCCACTGCTCTGTTTCAAGAAGTTTATGTTCACGATTCTTACTCTGATTACTGGGGTGAAGTATTCTATGTTGGATACGCATACTACAATGACTGGTCAAGCAGTTATGCCGGTGAATTTATTTTCGAACAAACTGAAGAATCATTTAAAGACTTAGAAAAGGTACAAGCTCTTAAGTCTGCTTACAAAGTTGATAAACTTGGAAAGCATTTAAGTGCTGAGTATGGTTTGTCAGCTGATAGAGCTGAGAAAGTTGCTAAGCTAGTTTCTAATTGGGAAACTGCTGGTAAAAAACGTACTCTTACTGATGCTGACGCAAACGCCTTCTCAAAAGAACTTCTTGGTGTAAGCTTGTCTTCTGCTGAGAAAGCCTACAAGGAAATGCTTGAAGGTGATAAACAATCTTTCGAAAGCTTGATTGATGTTGCTGCTAAAACCAATGGAACATCACCAGAGCAAATGAATTCAATTATCAACGATTTCATTAATCAATAATTGACTAGGTAATACCTGCGAATTTATAGAGGGCCAGAGAATTCTGGCCCTTTTTATTTTCATAACTCTTATAACAGTGGGCCGGAATTTTTTTTGGCCAATACTTGATAGCAAAGTGAGGCCAGAAATCGCAGATCTGGGCCACCCAGTTTTTCAAACACCGGATTGTATTCATAAATTCCAAAAATTTTAATTTTCGCCGCTGAAGTCATAAAATCCATAACAGCTTTGACGACACTTTCTCGCGCCAACCCATGGGGATTAACCGCACTGACTGCCGTCATTTCATGTCCAGAAATAGCATCGGCATCCAAACTAAGAATTGCTATATCTGAATTTAAGAAATGGTTTTTGATGGCGTGGGGGAAAAGTTGTGTTTCCTGGTTGTGAATCACTTGAAAAGAGGTCTTTTCCAGCTGTGAATAATTGTCTTGGGGGTTGGCGTAGCGATGAATACCATATTGGAGTAACCGGCACTGAATGGGTGGTTTCGCTTGTTCTAAGAACTTATTCCATTGTCTAAAGGGCGTTCCAGAATGGGACCAAGAATCTGTTCTGGTATCTGTATGTGCATCTAAATTCACAATATCAAGTTTAAGAGGCCCTGAACTTTTAAAGTTTTTGCTTAGAGGATGGATAGACCATAGTAATGGGTAAATGTGATCATGGCCGGCCGCTAAGTGAATAATTAATTTGCCAGGATTTTGACTTTTAAATATCCCTTCGCCCCCAAGCGATTGCCATAATTTTTGCCATTCAAGGCAAGAAATCCATTGGCGTTGATCATAGCTCTGTGAAACTTGTTTGACGGGACTAATACTTGTAGATTTTAAACAAGAATTAAAATTTTCTGGAGTGATAAAGGTTTTCAGATTATTTAAAATGGCCTCTGGTCCAAAAGCACTGCCTCTTCGTCCGTTATTTCTTACCACACCTTCATCATCATTGGATAAGAGGATGGGGATATCATTGTTTGTCTGTGTGGTTTTTTTTGTGGTTTCTGAATTGGCCAACAAATCATCCATGCTAGGATAACATTGCAGATGGCCGGTCAATCGAAATTGGTTTCTGGATTGGATTGTTTTTTGATCTGGGTTTGGCACCTGCCCAAGGGTAAAATTTGCCGGTGGAGGTAACATAGTCATTGGGCAAGTCTCCTTAAAATCACAAGTGTTCTTAACAAATTCATTTGTTGTAAACTCATCATCATTTTTTCGGCCTATTGATAACAATGCAAGCGCTCACTTGACGCCAAGTTGCTTCAAGGTGAAAATTGAAGTGATTTTATCGGGCTGGTGATATGTGCATGGCCCGGTAGCGGATTAAAAGAGTCGACAATTGGCCAAGGATGGTTTGAGAATTTCCCCCGCGGACACCTCAAGCGAGGCATAAAAGGCAACAGGAGAGTCGCCACCATGACAAATAGGGAAACAGGTAGAGAGTGGTTTGTTCAAGACGGTTCACCAAAAAGTCTTGGACACATTGGTCCTTTGTCAGCAGATGAGCTTTATCGCCATTTCCATAACGGAAAAATCGGTCCAACCACACTTCTATGGCGGGAAGGAATGAAGGAATGGCGCCAACTTAGTCGTGTACCTGAAATTAATGATTCACTCCATTTTAATTTAAAAACAGATTCAACGGAAAGACCAAGAAGAACATCTCTTTCTTCCGCTGATAGAGTGGCCACCAAACCAGAATCTCGGCCTGCTTCTAAATCGGTCTCATCGCGAGCTGGTCGACCCAATCTATTATCAGTGGATCCGGTGGCACCTTTACCTTTTTCTAGCTCAAGTCATAAAGATTTTGACCAAGAAACAGGGGGGAACGCCTTTGAACATATTGAGGAATGGAAGGAGCTCAGCAAGGCGTTTCAATACAACCCGTCCCTTGCTGAAAAAGTAAATACCACTGCTACTCCAAGTAAAGCGATCCATAGAGATGGGCCAGGGCCTAAAGAAAGTGGGAATGATTTTTTTGATCACAATAGGCTTGAGGAGCGCTGGGAGGTTGATGAGGAGGCCAAACCTGAGCTTCCAAAGGTAGCGACTAACTCTTTTGGCCCACCACAAACTATAGTTGAAATTACCGAGAAGAAGGAGCAGGAAGAAGTACCTTTTGAAGAACATTTCACTCGCATCAAAAAGCGCATGCGGTCGGTTGCTCTTATGGCAGTTGGCTTGGCCATTGCCGTGGGAACTTTTCTTTATACCCCGTATTTTTTACAAGATCTACAATACAATGGGAGACAAAATGAAACAGAAACGAATGCGACTTCTTCCAATAATGAAAAAGAAATTAATTTAACTGAATCAATTTCAACTTCTTTTAAGGGTAATTTGTGGAAAGAGACAAAGACCCTGCCAGATTATAAGTTGGAGCGTTTGGAAAAAATCTGGGCCACAGCACCAGTGATGACTGGCGAAAGCGGCGTTGAAGAAAAAATTAAAATGAGCTTAACCATGGACCCCAATGGTTTGAAAGTATGGTTGGCAGCAAATTTATTGCGAGATTATCACCTGTCCTTTGATTTCAAATCGGTTCAAGGTAAATCACTAGGCAAAGGTCAAACCCAATTTAAGGTTGATGCTTTTATGCATGATGGCCTTGGGTTTGCCGCAGTTTCAGAATTTCAATATGCACTAGGAAGTCGGTTTGAGACAGGACTCTATCAAGTTGTTACGCAAGGTCGAAGAGTCGATTCTTCCGCCAAGCTTTATCGCATTTTGCAAGAAAAAATTCCTGCTGTTCCAATGATTGGAAAAGGCCTATCTGGAGTCCTGCTTCCGATGGCAAAATCTCTAGTTGAAAAATCTGGGCCATTAGAATTTTTACTGCCTGCCAACTACTACTTGATCACGGCAGGTGAGGAGAAAGAAACGGCCATGCAGATTAAGGCCTATGTGCAAGGGTTACTAGATCGCGCCAAGCGACCTTTACGCGAACAAGTAGAAAGTCTTAGAACCCTGGCAACCTTGGCGATTTCAATGGGCAGCCTGATGCAGCAAGTAAATCAAACGGTCAATGCCAAAACACTCGTTATACAAAAAGAAACTTTTATCAAAGAGTATGCCAAAAAGATTGCACCTATGATTCAACTTATGGCCGTACCCGATCCCAAAGTTCAAATTGTCGACGGAACAAATGACAATGCTATCGAAATGGCCATTCTCCAAGAGTTTGCCGGAGAGGGATCTAAGAAAGTGCAAAGTGCCATTGATCAGTTACCGGTCAATGCCAAAGAATTTGCAGAAACGGCCAAAAAAATGGCCCGTGCTTCGGTGTATTATGTAGAGTCTTTTCAGTTAAAAACGAATGGCAAGAATCCTTCTCAGCTTGAAAAAGAGTTAATGGGGCAAAAGGAAAAACGCGAAAAGCACATTGAGGAAATGCAAACAATGGCCAAAAATCTTCAAAATAGGGCCAGTTCACTGGAACAAGATTTGTTAAAAATCGACGATATGTGGCCGGGTGAATTAGAAAGACAAGGCAATTAAAACGAATTTGTCCTTTTTCAAATTTGAAGTAGACCAGTTTCTTTTTGAGCTTTTTTATCAACGCAAAAGTAGTGATCTTTTGATGGATCATAATCTACTTTGGCCCCCCAAAAATCGTCATCATGTTCAAAGATCAATGTAAGGTTTCGAGATTTCGCAAATTCTAAGAACTGCCTCTTTTCTTTGGTGCTGATGCCTGGATTCATGTCGTAGGCCATGACCCAAGGTATCGCGACATGATGACTTGTCGGAATAAGGTCTGCTAAATAAATCATTTCATCATCATAAGCGTGCATGAGGTGAGGAGTGTGTCCATGGCTACAACGAAATTGAAGTTTAAAGCTACCTTCCTCTAAAATGACACCCTGATCCCCGCGATGCCAGACCACCATACCTTGTTTTTCATGGGTCTCAATGAGAGGTTTAAATATCTGGGTCTGGAAAGAGCCCGCATCTCTATCAGTCGGTTGGCAGGCATAAGCATAATGGTCGCGGTGGATATGCCAGCGGGCCTTGGGAAATGTTGCTAAGAGGGATCCAGTGCCATCAGAGTTGAGTTTACCTAAGCCGCCAGCATGATCAAAATGCAGGTGCGAGAGGACAACGTCAGTTATTTCGAGCCCCGTCGCTTGAGAAATAGTTTCTGATATTCCTGCCCCCAGTGAAACGGCAAAGCGCTCATCAAATTTAGGGCCATGGTAATTGCCAATTCCCGTATCCATTAAGATGAGTTTTTGCGGTGTCTTAATAAGCCAGAGTCGTAAAGCTAAATTAATTCGATTCATTTCATCTGGAGGTGAGTTTTTCGACCACATTGGTCGAGGAATAATTCCGTACATGGCCCCACCATCCAAACGAAAAGTTCCGCTGCGAAGAATAAGATGGCGCGACATGTTCATAATAATTCCTTTATTTTATACATTCTTTAAGTTGTAAAATATCAAAGAAACATTTAATCTTTTTGTCATTAATTGACTATGAGATTCAAATAGTTCCTCTTTTTTGATTTCAAAAAAGTGGATCAATTATGATTTTGAGGAGTTCTTCTATGAACGTGCATGAGTATCAGGCAAAAGAATTAATGCGCAAATTTGGAATTAAAGTATTGCGCGGAAAAACAGCGAAGACGGCCAATGAAGCTGTCGATGCGGCCAAAGGACTTGGTGGAAATATTTGGGTGGTGAAAGCACAGATCCATGCCGGCGGTAGAGGAAAAGCAGGTGGCGTTAAATTGGCGCGCTCACTCGATGAAGTTAAGGCCCATGCCGATTCTATTTTGGGCAAGACTTTAGTCACTCATCAAACAGGACCTGAAGGTAAAAAAGTATTAACTCTTCTGATTGAAGAAGGATGTAAAATTGATCACGAATATTACCTAGGTATCGTCTTAGACCGTAGCAAAGGCAAAATCACTTTTATTGCCAGCGCTGAAGGTGGAGTTGAGATTGAAAAAATTGCAGCCGAACAACCAGAAAAAATTATTAAAGTCACGGTTGATCCGGCCCAAGGTTATAGCTCTTATATTGGAAGAAAAATTGCCTACGCATTGGGCATGAAAGGCGACACAGTTAAGGATGCAATGACATTTATTGAAGGCCTTTACAAGCTTTACACTGAAAGTGATTGCACGGTTGCAGAAATTAACCCACTGGTTACGACAACAAGTGGCGAAGTTTTGGCCCTCGATGCAAAATTAAATTTTGACGACAACGCTCTTTTCCGCCATCCAGAAATCGAAGCTCTAAGAGATCCAAGCGAAGAATCAAAAGAAGAGCTTGAAGCTCATGAGTATGGGTTAAGCTACATTTCTTTGGACGGGAACATTGGTTGCTTGGTTAACGGCGCCGGTCTCGCTATGGGGACGATGGATATTATCAAGTTACATGGTGGTGAACCTGCGAACTTCCTAGACGTTGGCGGTGGCGCCACTAAGGAAGCTGTTGAAAAGGCCTTTTCGATTATCCTGAGCGATAAAAAAGTTAAAGGTATTCTCGTCAATATTTTCGGTGGAATCATGAAGTGTGACATTATCGCCGAAGGTATTGTTGCTGCTGCAAAAAGTTTAGGAATTAAAGTTCCATTGGTTGTTAGACTAGAAGGAACGAATGTCGCCATCGGTAAAAAAATTCTTGGTGAATCAGGATTGCAAATTATCGCTGCTGACAATCTTGCCGATGCGGCCAAAAAAATTGTTCAAGCTGTGAAGGGGAAATAATATGTCTATTTTAGTTGGAAGAGACACAAAACTTATTACGATTGGTTATACTGGAAAACAAGGTACATTTCATTCCCTTCAAAGTAGGGATTACGGTACAAATTTTCTTGGCGGTGTGACTCCTGGAAAAGGTGGCACAACTCACGAAGGTTTTCCCGTTTTTAATTCAACTTATGAAGCCGTGACAAAGGCCGGCGCTAATGCGGCGATGATTTTTGTTCCGCCTAAGGCCGCTGCTGATGCCATTTTGGAATGTGTGGATTGTGAAATACCTCTTATTGTTTGTATTACAGAAGGTATTCCTATCTTAGACATGGTTAAAGTAAAGAAGGCGATGATGGGAAGTAAATCCCGTCTTATTGGGCCAAATTGCCCAGGTATCATTACTCCTGGTGAGTGCAAGATTGGTATCATGCCTGGCCATATTCATATGCCTGGTCGAATTGGTGTCGTCTCTCGCTCAGGAACTTTGACTTATGAAGCTGTTTACCAATTAACACAAAGAGAAATTGGACAAAGTACTTGCGTGGGCATTGGCGGTGACCCTGTTGCAGGAACTAACTTCGTTGATGTTCTTGAGTTATTTGAAAAAGATAAAAATACAGACGCCGTCATTATGATCGGTGAAATTGGTGGACAAGCCGAGGTCGAAGCTGCGCGTTTTATCAAAATGAATATGACTAAACCTGTAGTTTCTTTTATCGCTGGTGCAACTGCTCCAAAAGGTAAAAGAATGGGCCACGCCGGCGCGATTATTTCTGGTGGAGATGATACGGCTGAAGCCAAGTTTAAGATTCTAGAGCAGTGTGGAGTCAAAGTTTGCCGTTCGCCTGCAGAATTGGGTGAAAGCATGGCACAAGTTTTGGCCAAACGCGGATAAAGACAATTTATTGGATTAAATAGTGCTTGCCCAAATGAAAGTTTTTGCATACTTTCCGGGTCGAAATTACCATGATTTTGAAAGGAGATTCCCATGGCCGTTGAAAAAACATTTTCAATAGTAAAACCAAATGCCGTTAATGATAACAATATTGGCAATATCGTATCCCGATTTGAAAAAGAGGGCTTGAGAATTGCCGCAATGAAATTAGTACGCCTATCAAAAGAAAAGGCGGAAGGTTTCTATATAGAGCATAAAGACCGTCCTTTTTTCGGTTCCCTTGTTGGCTTTATGACTTCTGCGCCAGTGGTATTGATGGTGTTGGAAGGTGACAATGCTGTTGAAAGAAATCGCCAAATTATGGGTGCCACTAACCCAGCTGATGCGAAAGAAGGAACTTTACGCAAGCTTTTCGCAAAATCAATTGAAGCCAATGCTGTTCATGGCTCTGATTCTCATACTTCTGCTGAAAGAGAAATCAACTACTTCTTTGATAAAAACGAAGTTGTTTCTCGTTTCTAGTTTTTGAAGCGTCGCGTTTTTGACGCCCTCAAATTACCTCCTTATAATTGGGCCCCAATTCGAGGCCCAATTTTTTTTTGTGAGGTATTATGAAAGCTAAGACACTGAAGTCATTAGTCGCTAGTTGTTTAATCTTTTCCCTAATCCAAATTGTTTCTTTTAGAGTAGAGGGAGCGACTGTTCCCAATCCCCCGAGCGATTGCTTTGTGGGTAAAAGCTTTTGTTCTAGAGTCAACGTGGTGAGAGACAATGCTGACCGCCGTGTTATTCGTGCTGAAGTTTTCGTCCGTCTCAATCAAAGTGAATACGGCAGTATTGACGACCTAAAGGCCATTTATTTTGATTTTGAAGCATGGCCTAGCTACGCCTCAGGAAGCCAAAATATTGCCTTTAGAGAATCAAAAAGGACGGTAACCGCCAATGGAAGTATTCGACATTTGGCGCGCTATAAGGCCAAAGCACCATGGCCTATTAAAGAGATGGATGTGGCCGACCTCTTGGAATACCGCGAATTACCGGCCGTTCTTGGTGGTAATAGTGTTGAATTTGTTCAGGTTCCTGATTTTGTCGGACGCGCAGGTCTGAAGCACAACTATGGTCAATTGCATCTAGCTCCTAAGACTAATGGTCAATGGGGCGTCTATTTTTACACTGACGTTATTCCTAGTATTGATATGCTCCCCAACACAGCGGCCCCCTTTATTCTTCGATCTATGGAAGATATTTTGCGGGGAATGTTTAAATTATAATTAGTTAGGGCACCTTGAAAGCTTTACCCGATGGCTTGCTCCTTTTTGCGCAAAGCGATATAAATGGAGCGCGTTTTAATAGGGGATATTAGAATATGAAGATTGATTTTAACATGGCCGATTATGCAGTGTGTCCTGGACACGGTGTAGGTCAAATTTTAGACGTCGAAGATCGTGAAGCCGGCGGCGAGAAAAAGTCGTATTACATCGTTAAAATTCTTGCGAATGGTATGACCGTAATGGTGCCAACTGATTCGATTAATGGCATTCGTCCTTTGGTCGGCCAAGGTGAAATTGAGGGAGTTTATACTTTGCTCAATAACCACGATGTAGCCGTGGATAATTCTACTTGGAACAGGCGTTATCGCGAATATATGGCAAAAATCAAAACAGGTTCTCTGTTGGAAATTGCTGATGTATTGCGCGCCTTATTTCTTCTTAAGTATCGCAAAAACTTAAGCTTTGGTGAGAAGAAAATGCTCGATCAGTGCAAAGGACTTATTGCTCAGGAATTGGCCTTAAGTGGCAATACCACTCTCAAAGAAGTTGAAGGTAGAATCGATTCTTGTTTTAACTAGATTTAAAGAAAAAAATATTAAAAAGGGCCGCTGAAAAAGCGGCCCTTTTTTTTGCTCATTTCAAATGAAAACGCTACACTCCCCCAAAATTAGTGAAGTCTATGCCAAGGAGTTCTCGTGTCAGTTCGCGTACGTTTTGCCCCAAGTCCAACCGGCCATCTCCATATAGGTGGTGCACGAACCTGTATGTATAACGCTCTATTTTCGAAGCGCCATCAAGGGACCTTGATATTGAGAGTTGAAGATACAGATTTGGAACGCAGTTCTCGGGAATTTGAAAAAACTCAAAGAGCTGATCTTCGGTGGCTTGGCCTTGACTTTGAAGAGGGTCCTGAAATTGGGGGCGATGTTGGCCCTTACCGACAATCTGAACGTATGGACCTCTATGCCCAAGTGGCCATTGATTTAGTTAAATCAGGTAAGGCCTTTTATTGTTTTTGTTCAGAGGAAGAATTAGAGCGAAAGAAAGAACAAATGATGGCGCAAAATCTCAATCCTGCCTACGATGGCACCTGTCACAAGGTTAGCTACGATCAAGCTTTGGCGAGAATGGCGAAAGGAGAAACGGCGGCGATACGATTTAAGGCCATTAAAAAGGAATATGTCTTAAAAGATCATGTCCGGGACGAAGTCTGTTTTCCAGAGGGTATGGTAGGGGATTTTGTCATTCTGCGCTCAAATAAAATGCCGACTTATAATTTTTGTTGCGTGGTCGACGATTGGAAAATGAAAATTACCCATGTTATTCGCGGAGAGGATCATTTAAATAATACTTTGCGCCAGTTGATGATTTATGAATCTTTGGGCGTCAATCCTCCTGAGTTTGCTCACGCCAGTTTATTGATTGGAAAAGATCGTCAAAAATTATCCAAGCGCCATGGAGCGACCTCGGTCGCCCAGTACCGTGAGGAAGGCTATTTACCAGAAGCCTTACTCAACTATCTTTGCCTTCTTGGATGGTCTCATCCAGAAGAAAAAGATGTATTTTTAACTAAAGATATCGTTTCTATGTTTGGATTCGATCGTTTTTCTAAGGCCTCGCCCATCTACGATATAGAGAAATTAAAATATATCAATAACCAGCACATGCGATTATTAACATTGAGTGAATTGAGTGATCGCTATGCTAGCTTTACTTCGAGTGGAGCATTTTTTCATAAGGCCACGAGCGATTGGCGACAAAAATTTCTCAATCTCTTTCGCGAGAAGGCCCACACGTTAAGCGATTTTATCAATTATGAAAATGAAATCGCCTCACTGGAAATGGTAGCAGGGCCTGAGACAGATGAAATTTTGGCCATGCCAACGACTAAACAAATTGCGATGTGGTTAAAGCAGGTATTGAGCGGACTTAATGGGACATCGGAACTTTTATCTGACGGTCAACACCATTACGTCAGCGACATTATTGTTGGACAGTGGATGGATTCGTTGAAAAACCAAGTTGGAGTTAAGGGCAAGCCATTATTTCTCGGAGCACGTTTGGCACTAACAGGTCATCCGCATGGGCCAGATTTGAAAATATTAACATCGCTTACGCCTGTTTCAGTATTACATAAGAGATTAGAAATTATCTTAGCAAAATTGGGATAAATATTTTATCCAAGAAAGGGTGGAAGGATGTTTCCTGTTTGATCCACTAAGATGGGCGCGTGAATAGGTGTCTGGTCGGTATCAAAAAATAACTGGGCAGGCATGGGTCTTTGATTATAAAAACTTGCCATGCTTATCCCATAGGCCCCAGTGTCTGCAATTGCTAGAAAATCACCAGCATTTATTTTTGTCAGCAAACGACTTTTCGCAAAGTAGTCTGAAGTTTCACACACGGGACCAACGATGTGACAATTTCTTAATTTTCCCGCCTTTTTTAAAAGGGGATAAACTTCGTGATGGGCATCATAAAGTGCCGGCCTAGCAAAGTCGTTCATTCCACCGTCAACAATAACAAAATTATGGCCGGCGGTGTTTTTTAGGCGAATAACTTTTGTTATAAGTAGGCCTGCATTCCCCACAATAGAGCGACCAGGTTCAAATACCCATTGAGTTTCAGCAAATGTTTTTTTGAAGTTCGATGGCCCACCGAGGCCCTTTTTTAGGCCGGCCAAAATTGCGGCCACATAGGATTTAAACGGTATCAGACCCATTTTTTGATGGTGGTAGGGAATGCCAATGCCACCGCCAAAATCCATGAGCTTAATCGGATGACCAAAAATAGAGTCAAAAGATTTTGCCAATTTGGCCATGGCCGTTACGGCCTTTTCTGTCGCCGCAAAATCTGTGAGCTGGCTACCAATGTGCATGGAGAGACCCAAACATTGAACTTGGGGAGCATTGGGGTGCTGTTTTTTATAATTGGCCAAGAGCTGGTTTCCCTTCAAAATATCATCTTCAATCAAACCAAATTTATGGGTTTTGTGGCCGGTAGAAATATTTTTATGGGTTTTGGCCTTGACTTGAGGATTAAAACGCCAGACAAATTGTGCAGAGTGATTTAATTCTTTGGTTCGCTGTAAAATCATTTGAAGTTCTTCAATTGACTCCACGTTAAAACTAAGAAGTCCGGGAGATTTAAGACCTAAGGCAAGATCAATTTCTTGTTGTGATTTTCCGACTCCACTGAAGACAATTTTTTGTGGTGCGATACCTGCGTTGATGGCGGTGGTTAATTCACCACCGGAGACGATGTCAGCGCCACACCCAAGGTCATTGATTTTCTTTAATATGGCCTTCGAGGGATTCGCCTTGAGCGCATAGCAGATAAGATGATTGGTCATCTGGTGTTTTAAAAGTTCATTTCTAAAATTTTCAATATTATTTTTTATGGCCGGCAGTGAATAGAGATAAAGCGGAGTGGTGATGTTGGTCGCTTGGTCGCCTAGGTATCGGGCGATAAGTGAGAGCAAATCGAATTCCCCGAAGTAGAGCTTATTTAACTCATAATAAAGTGGTTTCTTTGATTTATTTTGTTTCATTTTCATGCAAGAGGCCTGGAAAATTAAATTTGTGATAGTATAACACGGCTAGGCCAGGCATAAAGAGGATGGCAGCATGAATAGAAAAAGTTTGACGGATAAGGGCACTAAAACAGATGGCTTTAAGTTAGAGGCCAAAATGGTTCCTGCGGGAGATCAACCGAAGGCCATCGAAAGCCTGGTCCAAGGAATTCAGTCGGGTAAAAAATTTCAAACCTTGCTAGGTGTTACCGGTTCAGGAAAAACCTTTTCAATGGCCAATGTCATTCAAGCAACGGGTAAAAAGGCCCTTGTTCTAGCGCATAATAAAACACTGGCCGCTCAACTTTATGCAGAATTTAAGGAATTTTTTCCTCATAATCGCGTTGAATATTTTGTGAGCTATTACGACTACTATCAACCAGAAGCCTATGTGCCTGGGAGTGATACTTACATAGAAAAAGATTCGGCCATCAATGATGAAATTGATAAGCTTCGCCATAGCGCAACCCAATCATTACTAGAAAGAAACGATGTGATTGTGGTGGCATCAGTGTCCTGTATTTATGGGATTGGTAGTCCAGAAGAATACGAAGCGCAAAAATGTATTTTATTTAAGGGGCAGGAAATCGCTCGCGATGTTTTACTGCGTGAATTGGTAAGCATTCTCTTTGAAAGAAATGATTTGGATTTTCATCGAGGAACTTTTCGCGTCAGGGGTGATCTCGTAGAGGTATTTCCGGCACATGAAGAGGACCAGGCCATTAGAATCGAATTGTTTGGCGATGAAATTGAAAAAATTGCGATGATTGACCCTCTTACGGGAAAGGAATTATTTCCGCTTAATAGAGTTACCATTTATCCTAAAAGTCACTATGTCGTCAGTGAGCAAAATTTAAAACGAGCGATTGGCGATATACGAGAAGAACTGCGCCAAAGACTTAAAGAATTTCAAGATCAAGGCAAGCTAGTTGAAAGGCAAAGGTTGGAGCAGCGAACCCTTCTAGATTTGGAAATGCTCGAGGAAATGGGTGTTTGTCCTGGGGTAGAAAATTATTCGCGCCACTTGTCAGGTGGTAAGCCGGGTGAACCACCATCCACTCTCATTGATTTTTTTAAAAAGGATTTTATTTTATTTGTGGACGAGTCCCATATATCGGTCAGCCAAGTTGGAGGAATGTATCGGGGAGATCGCGCACGAAAAATGAACCTTGTCGATTATGGTTTTCGCTTGCCCTCGGCACTTGATAATCGTCCTCTCAAATTTGATGAATTTGAAGGCAAGTATGATCAGGTAATTTTTGTCAGTGCAACTCCTGCAAATTATGAAATGGAAAAATGCCAGGGAGAGTTCGTCGAGCAGATTATTCGCCCGACGGGGCTTGTTGACCCGATCGTTGAATTTCGAGATGCCAAGACGCAGGTGGAAGATATCGTTGGTGAGGGACGCAAGATTATTAAGCAGGGCATGCGCGTCCTCATCACAACGCTGACAAAAAAACTGGCCGAAGATCTCACCAAGTACATGGAGAGTGCTGGTCTAAAAGTTCGTTATCTTCACAGTGATATAGATACGATAGAGCGAGTTGAAATAATTAGGGATCTTCGAATTGGATTATTTGATGTCGTGGTTGGCATCAACCTTCTGAGGGAAGGTCTGGATATACCAGAAGTTGGATTGGTTGGTATTCTGGATGCAGACAAGGAAGGTTTTCTTCGCTCTGAAAGAAGTCTTATTCAAACTATTGGCCGCGCTGCTCGAAATGCAGAGGGACGAGTGATTCTATACGGCCATAAACAGACTCCAAATATAGTTAAGGCCATGAAAGAAACAGACCGCCGCAGAATTATTCAAACGGAGCATAATAAGAAATATGGTATTGTTCCAAAAACAATCAAGAAAGAAGTAAGTGGTGGCATCATAGAGACTTTGAGAGGAAAAGAAAAAAATAAAAAATATAAACTGCAAACAACGAACTTAGGTGACATAAGTTCTGAGCATGATTTAGATAAAAAAATATCTCAATTGAAAGAAAAAATGCATGCGGCCAGTAAAAAATTGGATTTCGAAGAAGCTGCTAAACTGCGAGATGATATCCGTTCACTTTCAGAATTAAAGATTTTCTCTTAATTTTTCGGCCCAGTGTGAAGTCAAAAAGGCCAGTCGAACCTTCGCCTCTGTTGAGGCATGGTTTTGTAATAATTCTTCAAGCTCATGGTGATAACCAAGTTGAAAGGCAAAAAAATCGGCCTCTATTTGGGCCTCTATCATGGTCATTTGTTTTTCGGAATGGCGATGAATGAGGTGACCTAATTCATGAGCCAAAATCGCCTGCCCAAAGCGAGGGGCGCCCGATTGCAACATCTTTATCAAATCTGGGAAGAGAATGATGATTTGACATGGGCCTTGGGGGGTTACAATGCAAGACATACGGCCTTGGGATTGAAGAAAAATGAGGCCTTTAGCATAATTCATTTTTTTGGCAGTTTCTAAATCAATAGTCGAAAACAATTCCAATAGGGATCGAATGACCAATGGATAATCCAATAACCATTGATTGTGCTCATTGGATAATAATTCATCCCATAAAACTTCTTCTGGCTTAAAAGTATTTTTAGACATGGCCCTATTTTTATTAGACCGGTTAAAAAGTGAGCGTAATTGTCTGGTAAATTGGTTGAAGTCCATTTTCATTGTTGGCCTATCGGCACGGAAATTTTGGCCCTAAATCAAAGATGGAAATTGGGTGGTTTCCCGCAGGCGGCAAAAATTACCCTGGGCTTAAAGTACTGAAAGTGGGAAAATGGAAATCAGCCGAAAGGGATTTATATCCATTAGAAATTTAGGGTTATTATTTTAAATATGAAGGAAATTTTTTTGAGAGTGAAATTAAATCGAGGCAAGGGGAGAGTGGCTTCCTTGCTTTTGGCCGGAATTCTTCTTTTTACAAGTAATTGGAGTTTGGCCGCTGATGCTGATAGCGAGGGATTTGCTGTCACATTTTACGATCGAAAATGCAAAATTGTCGCACCAAAAAATATTATCGATAACACCGGTTTAGTCATTGAAAACGTAACGATGACTGATATGACGATAAAGATTACTGATGTACAAGGGCAACTCATTACTTTTATCACTGTACCTTCAAAATCGATCAAATCAGTTAATTTAGGGAAAATACCAAGAGGAGTACCCACCGATTCAGTTAAATGGTTTTTACTACCTCTCAATCCTCCAGGCCAAGAAGTGATCTTGGATAATAAAAGAACAGTTTATGAAATTCCTGCGAACAAAAACTGAAAAAAAGGCCATCATTTCTATCTCCGACTTGCATCTTGGAGCAGGCCCGTTTGTTGATAGACGAGATAATCCGCTTGAGGAATTTCATCGCGACAAAGAACTTGAAAAATTTCTTGAATATTTTTCTACAGGGAGTTATGAAAATTTTTCTGTTGAATTAGTTATTAATGGCGACTTTCTGGATTTTTTGGCCGTCCCATATGGAAACTTTTTTGAAGATCAATACTGGAGCGAAAAGGCGGCACTTTCTCGCCTTGAAATGATATATAAGGGGCATAAACAGGTTTTTGTTGCTCTCGAAAAATTTTTAAGTAAGCCGCATAAGAAATTAATTTATATATTAGGAAATCATGACGGTGAGTTAATTTTGCCAGAAGTCTACAGAAGGTTTTTTGAATTTTTCAACCCTTCGGTGCGTGAGAAGATTACATTATTGCCTCTTGATGATGCTGAATATCGGCCAATCGAAGAAGTCGTTTTTAAGCATGGCCACGAATATGAAACGGCCAATTATCGCCACAGCGATGATGCCATCTTGAAGGACTCAGATGGACAGAGGTTTTATAATCCTCCATGGGGATCATATTATGTCGTAAGTGTGGTGAACAAATTTAAAATGTTCACTCCCCATATCCAATCTGTACGTCCTATTAGAAAATTTTTAATTCATGGTCTCATTTACGATACGATTAACACAGTTCGTTTTATGTTTGCTAATGTGGCCTACTTTTTCATGGTGCGGTTTATATACATCTTTCAAAGTAATCGAAAACCTAAAGAAATAGTTAATTTGATAAAGCAAGAGTTGTTACTCTTTCGCAATTATCAACTTATTACCGAACAATACTTTCTGGCCCATCCTGAGGTTAAAGCGCTCGTAGTCGGTCATACCCATGGGCCAATTTTTAAACAACAATGGGAAGGTCCTGTCTTTATTAATACTGGAACTTGGACCAAAATGTATAATTTGGATTTTGGAAGACCACTGGTGATGGATCCTATGACCTTTGCCTTAATTCAAGTTGATGATTTCGATGACTTTCATAGCGAAGTAAGTTTAGGTTTATTTGATTGGAACGGTGGGATCAATCAAGGGCCCTATGGACAATTTTTCTAATGAGAATGTCTTAGGCAGCTTGTTCTTTGTCTTGGCTGGCCAGGTTTTCGACCTCTTTTTCTTGCTCACGTTGTTTTAGTTCATCGAAATTCAACAAATGAATTAAATTATTATAAACTTGATCGCCGAATTGCAATTCTAGGCCAGGTGAAAGCGTTTTGTTTTTGATATTCATGAGAATGTTTTTTAGGGGAGTTTTCGTTCCGGTAACCATTCCATAGTGATATTCCCAAATATGGGAAACTGCACCCAAGCAAAGTGCTAAAGGATCGATATATCCCTGTCTCTTAAAATTTGGGTAACCTGATCCATCTGTTCTTTCATGGTGATCAAGCATGATATTAAAACAGCGAAGGTCCAGATCAATTTGGATTTTCCTAAGTAAGTGCTGAGTGAGTCCTGGGTGCTGTCTATATTTTTTTCTTTCCTCATCGAAGAGTTCCATGTTCGGCTTCTTGAGCAGGCCCATATCCATTTGGGTCATTCCCATATGATAGAGAAGGGCCGAAACGACCAAATTAGCTAGACTCGCGGGATCATTGATGCCCATACCTTTGGCCAAATGGAAACTCAGAGCGACTACGCGGTTGGGAAATATATCATCGTAAAGTAATTCTTCCACTAGGAAGCGTGCCAAACTGACTGTATGGGAAATAGTAATTTTAAATGAAAGAACTTCTTGGCGGCATTGATTGATTAGGTTACTGAAATCATCACCCAAAATTGAATTTAAAAGTTCATCTTTAAGGTGAAATTTTTTTTCTGGAGTCTCTGTCGCTTGTTCCTGCTGGCGTTTAATTTCTTTTAAAAGTTTTTTGGCCTGTTGGGTAACTTGGGGCTGGCCTGAAAGGGAAGGAACATCTTTTTCAGAGATTTCCAAAGTCGTAAGAAAGGTGTTTTTTTGATCTATTCGAATGGCCAAACCGCCCCCATTGCCGAGAATAGTACTCATTAATTGCCATCGGTCGCTAATTAAGGGGTTATTGCCATGAAGGAAAAGGTAATACTTATTATTGAGTGGATTATAAAGGTAAAGTTGAAAGGAAAATATTTTTCGGTCACCCAAACGTGATAGTTCAATATGAAAAAAATCGCTCGACCCTAAGGGCGATGCGATTGATTTTTTTACGAGCGTTGGTGTGTTGGCCATATAAATCCTAAATTAACTTGCCTTTTTACCAAAAAAACCTTTTAAAAAGCCCAGTGCGCCCTTTTGTTCATTATTTTCATTTTCCTTGGATGGCTGCCCTGTGTATTGGCCACGTTTCCCAGTATAGTGGTAGTTATAGAGGAAAATTCCCCGGGCCGATTCACATAATACTTCAATCATGGGTGCTTTTGTGGCATCAAATATGCCGGTAAAATCTATGATACAGAGGCCTAAAAAGGCCGTGCCTTCGTAATAGGGGAATATATAAGTTTGATTTTGAGCTTGAAAAGTTTCATCGCTCCATTTTGGCAGCCGGGTGGCCAACCAAGAGGCAAGATGTTTGGTTTTGTAGGCATTCCATGTCACTTCATCGACGACGCTGGCAGCTTCGCTTTGAGAAGATGTTTCACTTTCATTTTCAACAGCTTGACCTTCTGGCAAAAATAGTTGGTGGCAAGATAAAAGCTCTTTCATGACACCACTTTTCTTTTCAATTCCCATAAAGGTAGCACGACCATTAAATTGGGAAACCATTGTTTTGCCTAAGTAGGTTAGTATTTCTTGCTCTGAACTGTCTTTCTTGTAATAAAGTTGTAAGGCCCTTATAGCAAATTCGATACCCTTAGAGTTCGGATAATAAATAACTTCTTGGACTTGTTCACCTTGTTCATTGGTGGTTGTTGTAACAAGTTGCCCATCCGGAGTTAAGACTACGCCTCCAGGAGTGTTGCCCCCGCTAATGGGCGAGGAAGCGCTTTGGGCAGATTCCGAAATGGTATATCTTGATTTTACACTATCGGCATAGCCCCCACCGAGTTCTTCAAATTCATCTTTGAGCTGTTTATAGTCAATCGTTTGTTCACCTAAATCTTCTTTGTCAATGATAAGTGATTTCTCGTATTTCTCTTTTGGCCCAAAGTCTTGTTGTTCCGCTTTCTCTGATTTTTTAATTTCATCCCAGTCAGGATCCTCTTTTTCTTTTTTCTTTCGCCCATAATAAGTTTCAATGTGGTCTACTTTTTTGACTGGTCCTTGCTCCCTGGCCTTTTTATCCTTTTCTACTTGAAGGGCATTAAGCTTTTTCTTCTTTGGATCCTTATCTTCTTGTTCATCTGCTTTTTGATTTAATAGACCTTCATCATCATCAACATTTAGACCATTCTTTTTATTAACGGAATTAAATTTCTTGTCTTCTTCATCATTGTCATTTTCAGGCTCGGGTCCTTCTTCTTCTTCTAGTTTTAGATTATTTTTATTAAGTAGTTTTTTGGTTTTGAGTAGTGGACTCTTGTCATTATCTCCATCTTCCGTCAGTTCAGGAGAATCGTCGGTCTCATCATCTTTTGGATTAAGCGGCTTTTTAGCGCCGCCTTTGGCATTCTTATTCGCATCGGAGTCCTGTTCTTCATCTTCGCCGTCTTGAGTGGGTGAACCATCGTCCTTTACATTTAATTTATAGGGGCCGATATCGGAAGAATCTTTTTTGCTTTCTTCTTCGTCTTGTTCGTCTTTGTAAAGACCTCCATCATCATCAACTTCTAGATTCTTTTTTGCATTATTTGAGCGAAGGTATTTGTCTATATCTTTTTCTTTTTCTAGTTCCTGTTCATGGTCTTTGCCATCGTTTTCGATGGATAGCCCTGTTTCTTGCTCTTTGCGCTTTTTATCTGCCTTTTTGTCGTCCTTTAGCTTCTGGAGATAATCATCTCCTTCATCCTCAACTTCGAGGTTTTTTGATTTTGTCTTTCCGACCATCGGAGAGGTATCTTCATCTTCAGATTTTTCAGTAAAATCAAGTTCGCTATCATCTTCAACATTGAGAGAATTAGTCTTGTTTTTTGATTTTAGGTATTTGTCTATTTTGGTGCCATCGCCTTCTTCTAGGTCACCTTTTGATTCTTTATCCTCTTCTACATCTAGGCCAAGTGACTTCTTCTTTTTTTCTTTTGAGTCATCACTTTCATTTTGACCATATAAATCCTCGTCGGAGTTATTATCACCGTCGTCCTCAACATTTAATTTAAATGAACTGGTGAGCTCCTCAGAGTTATCTTCTTCTTTGTCCGAGGAACCTCCCTCTAATTGATTATCGTCATCCAACAGTTCGAGGTCCTTTTTACGCTTTCCTTTGTAGTGTGTATCGATGGTGGCATTTGATTTCTTATTATCATCTTTGTTCTCTTCATCTTTCTCTTCTGCTTCAATCTTTTCTTTAATCTTCCCCTTATAGTTTTTTTCTATAACATCTGCTTTTTTCTTTTCGCCTTCAGGTACTGCAGGTGCAATAGGCTTATTTTCTTCACCATTGATTTCCCCAATCAATTTATCTTGTTTAGATACCTTTTCATTGGCGGACTTTTCTTTTAGAGATAAGTCTTCACCTTTTTTCTCGGCAGCTTCGCCAGTAATTGTTCGATAGTCTTCTTCTTTGTCATTTAGATTAGGCAATGCCTTAATGAGAAGTTTAATTTTATAGAGTAAACTTTTCGGTGAGATGGGTTCTACTATACAATCGGTTAGACCCAGTTTCATAAATTTATCGAGAGTTTTTCTGGGAATAACTTTATCAGTAATTAAAACTGTTTTGGCCTGTAACCGCCTTAAAATTTTTTGGTTTGCTTGTAGTCCTAGCGCACATTTTTTAGGATGGTTGTATATTATTAAACTTGGCCCATGGAGTGCCAATAATTTTGCTAACTCTGGTACGCTGTCTATTTCAAAAATTTCTATTTTGTCTACTTCAGCGGATTGCGCAGCAACTTCTTGGAGCTTTTTGACTGTCTCGTTGTAGGGGGTCATGAATATGAGTGGTCTTTTATCTGCCATCGGAAACCTATCGGATTTTAGCTGTTTAGTACTTAAATTTGTGTCTTGATAGTAAGATGAAATTTTGAGTAGGGAATGCATGAAGTAGAGCGGGGAAGTCGGGAATGTGGTGTAAAAAAAAGAGAAAATATTTCCGCAAAATGTAAACTTTTATTTCCATATTCCGAAGAGCACCTTGAACGGTGCATATTTTATGCATCAAAAGTTTAGAATTTCCACAGAGCAGTAAGCTCATTGAACCTCAAGGTGTTTTCAGAGGGTCAAGTTCCACGGCCGGAGCAGGAGTCAAGGAGGAACTATGGGTTTACGCATTAACACCAACGTTACGTCTCTATCCGCGCAAAGGACTCTCGGGATCAGCAATGGTGAGCAACAGAAAACTCTTGAGAAATTGTCGAGCGGTACGCGCATCGTGCGTGCAGCTGATGATGCTGCAGGGTTAGCGATCAGCGAAAAGTTGAAAGCTCAAATCCGCGGTATTATGCAAGCTGAGCGAAACGCTTCTGACGGTATCTCAATGATTCAGACTGCAGAAGGTGGTCTGTCTGAAGTGTCAAGCATTCTGACTCGTCTAAGAGAATTGTCAGTACAAGCATCTTCTGACACTGTCGGTGATGTTGAGAGACAATTTACTAATTCAGAGTATCAAAACCTGAAGCAGGAAATTGAACGTATCTCTCAAGTGACTGAATTCAACGGCAAGAAGCTCCTGAATGGTACAGGTGAGCAATATGATTTCCAAATCGGTATCAACAATGATGACTTTCAGGATAGAATTAAATATAACGCTGAAGTGACTAACTCTACAATTGGCAATCTTGGTATCGATGGAATCGATATTTCAAGCAAGGGTGGTGCACAAGAGTCTTTGGCCATTCTTGATGACGCCATTACTCAAGTGTCTGGTCAACGCGCAGAACTTGGTGCCAAACAGAACCGTTTGACATCAACTATCCAAAACTTACAAGTGACTTCAGAAAACTTGAGCTCAGCCAATTCTCGTATCCGTGATACAGATTTTGCTGCTGAGACAGCGAAGAATACAAAACTGAACATTCTAACCAATGCTGGTACTTCAGTTTTGGCCCAATCAAATGCTCAGGGCGCTGCAGCCATGAAATTGATCGGCTAATTAGAAGTTTAAAGACTTTAATAGGCGGGCCTCCCGAATGGGAGGTCGTCTTTTTTTATTCTGTTTTATTCTCTTTTGTTTTCGTAAAATCAATTTCAAATGTCCCATTGTTTGACCCATCACTTTTTAGGTCGAAATAACAAACGACCTTACCATTTTGCATTAAACCACAGGATAGACCAAAGCTAGAGCTTGTTGAATGATCGAGAATGGTGCCAGGATAGGTCGGATAGAAAATAATTTGCTTATTATTCTCAAATCCAATACATCCAAGCTTGCCATCAGCAAAAATTACACAATCGGAATATTGGGGAGCGATGGTAACAGGTTTGTTAAAATTGGATTTCGAATACAAAAATGAAACGTTATCATTGTCTTTATTTGTGGTAAATGCCCAGCGATAGGACTGACGATCTATGGTTAAAAGTTTCTGGTCAAAATCATAAGGTCCTGAATGAAAAAGTTCAGAGCTATTAAATACTAAAGACTCAATACTTTTGTAATTTTCAACGTCAAATTTTTTACAGTATAAGGAGCCATTACTTAATATGGCACACAATTGATAAGTATCTGAAGAGAAAATTAATTTTTCAATTTTTAAATTTAAATTTTTGTCGACCAGTACTGGGATAGTTTTTGATATACTTATATTACTTGAAAAATCGCCTTGGTTTTTTACCTCAACAACCTTGATTTGTGCTGTGGAATCTTCATAGACAACACTGATAAAATCATTAAAAGAGCTTAACACGTCCAAATTTTTGATTCTTGTATTATTACCGAATTCAGTTTTTGCAAAAAATTTTACAAAATGGTCTGGAGGCTCTAGAAAGCGCGGAATTGGAGAAAGATAATAGAGAAGGCCATCAGTTGTAAGGGCATACATTTTGCTTTCACCCCTAAAAATGGTGACAATAGGTGATGGGATTTGAATTTGGATTGGAATAGGTGAATCAATTTTTCCATTTAAGGATAACTGACAAAAAAGTTGGCCGTTTTCATTGAGTAAACAGATTAAATGTCTAATGACTATAAGTTGTGATTTAATTTTAACACCTAATGATTTTTGATTGTTTCGATCATTATTGTGTTCAGATTGACCATTGCTATGCATAACAGAATTTGTATTAGTCTGGTGGATAAGTGTGCCACTATTGAAAGTATCTGTTTTTGTCTGGTTAGTTAAGTTGCTTGGAATTTGATAGTCTTCCCCTTCAGGTTTTTGGCAATTATAAATTTGTCTGGTACTAGTAATTTCTTTGTCATTGTTAAAAATTTTTACAAATTTAACATTACCCTTATTATCTAGAATTTTATAATTTCCATGTTTGATAAAAGAACCATCTTTTTTTATTTGGCACCAAATTATTTTACTACCATCAAAATCGGAAGTGTATTCGACTTTATAGGTTTCACCACAGCATAATAAATCCATAGCTCTAGCATCCAGGCAGAGAGTAAATAATAGGATGTATGCAAAAGGAAGAAAAATGTAAGTCAGGATCGATCGCAAAATAAAAACCTATCGATTTATATTTGTTTATACTATCCATTTTGACATGAAAGTGAGGAGCATGGCTAAAAAATTGCTATTTTTATAGATAAAAGTTTGCGCTAACTTAAACGGCGCAGCGCCCACAGTGGTTGAATCGATAATTACTTTAGGGTTTGGATGGCGCGAGTATTGCGAAGAAGAACCTCTTCGGGCACCCATAGATTGCCACCGTCGGCGTCGCATTCGTAATTGGGAATCCCAGGTCTATTGCTATCATTTGGATTTATCGTTGCGGGTGCATTGCCTGCAGGCTTTACGTAAGAACCGCAACCTTTACCCCAAGAATTCTGCAAGAGATATTCAACTTTTCCATCTTTGCAGCGGTGGCCAATTAGGTTCACTGCATGAAATCCATGCTTTTGTCCGGCACTGTCACAATTCGTGCCAAAGCTGGAGTCATTTTCAGGATATTTTAAAAACGAGCTACAGAAATCGAGCATAACTGGATTTCCTTTGCCCGTATTCAGTTCTTGGAATATTTTATCGCGCATTTTAACTTTTGATTTCTCTAGCATTTGGGAATACGCTGGACTTTGAAATTTAATTTTCTCGTCCTTTTTAATTTTTTTTGCATTGTCCTTTAAAAACTTTTGGTGCAAAGCCAAAATGGCATCCTTGTCGGTTTGCTCTAAAAAATCTGTCGGAAATTTTTTATCTTCACAGGAAAGTGTGGCCGGTAAACTGATACGATGGGGGTGAGGTGCAGGGGCGTCTGACACACAATCAGTCGATGCCGCACCAAGGAAAAACGCTTCCATACCACTATCTAATTTTTTTAATACATCAAGCGATTGATTCATTAAAATTTTACCATTGGTAAAGTGGGCCATCTCTTGGGTTAAAGAAGTTAGGCCAACGGCCAAATCTTGATTGATCCCCATGCATTTCGTAATGTATTCAGTCTCATTCAGCTTGTCCCACGCTGCTTTGTTGCGACAAAGGGAGGGAATGGCCTGGACCAAATCTTGTTGTAAAACGTCTCTTAAGCGGTTTTCTGACATCATCGTGCCATTGCTTCCATAAAAAATCTCTTCAGGAAAAGATGTGCCAATTCTTGGTATAAAATTATCTGTCAGCTCTCTGATAGGCCCCTTATTACTTAAGGTGCCATAAAATACTCCCGTGGTGTTCAGTTCACCATCTCGAACAAACTGATTTAACACCTTGGGAAAATAATTTTTCCTAACTCGTTGGACTAAATTTTCCTTCAGAGTACAAGTGAAAAGCATCATGCTGGTGCCAGGTGATGGTCTATCACGATCATTAACCGTTCCATCGAGATCGTCGTCTTCTTCTATTTTGCCAATCGCCGCGATTTTATTCTTAGTATTCGTGAAGTTTGTTCTTGCTGTGTCTCTTAAGGCCGTCAATTCTGCTATCCTGGCGGTATTTGTGCTAGGAGTAGCTGCTATTTTTGCTTCTAAATCGGCAATAGCATTTTTATGATTAACAAGCTGATCGTATTGGGTCGTGCAATAGTTTTCTAAATGGGTCTCCATTCCATCTATTCTCTTGTTTCCCTCTGCACTCTCTCGCACAGTTTGATTGCATTGTTCACGACTTCTACTTTCTTCCGCCGCAAAAAGGCCTTTAAGTTTATCAACGAATTTGTTAATATCTTTGATATCCATCTTGGGTTTCGATTTCGCCTTTTTAAATTTGTTAAATTGATCATAGAAATCAGCGAGGGCGTTATAATAAAGGGCCTGTCGATAGGGTTCAGTTAGGTTTTCTCCTGGGACACTGGATCTTTTACATAGATAATTTGGCGTGCGCTTTTTAACTTCATTAAAGGTGTCGCAGGCAAAACCACCATCCAATATGGTCTTTTCGATATTGTGATCGCCGCTAGATTGTACGACGGCATTATTATTTGTGGCATTATGAGACACACCATATAAGATTGCTAACTGGTGATAAGAGACTGGTTCTCCAATCCGTGCCTCTAGGGCCAAGGATAATGTATTGGCGTAGCAGGTACCAATTCCATCCTGATCTTGCAAGGCCATATTATGCAGACTTTTTCCTGCCGAGCGAAGATTGGTAGTGGGTGTAATCGAACTCCCGGAACAATTGATCTGAGCATAATTTTTCAATGGATAAAAAGCTATTACAAGCAAAGCAAGGTGAAGAAATGGTGACTGGTTTTTCCTCATTATTTTACTCCTTCTTCAACCTTTTTTTCGCTTGGTCGATTTTCATTAGAAGGAATATTGGTGGTGTTAGAATTTTTATTCTTTTCACCGTAAAAACTCAATGTATCAGAAGACACCATCGTGCCATCAGTGAAAGCACAAAAACTTGTAGTGTTACCTTGCAAATCAAGGCCAAAGACTACTGTCGCCTTGAGAGATTTTTTACAAAGGACACTGCCTGGGTTTTTCCCACCGAGCAAATCATCTTCAGAAATTTGGTCGAGGGAAACTTTATTTAAGGCCTGCAAAGCAAGGCATTTAATCTGAGTTTGGTTATTTAAAAATGCCTCGCCACACGAACTAGTAATAGTAATAAAACGATCTTTGATCGACAAGAAACGATGGTTTTTGCCTTGAACTTGAAAGGAGAGATATTTTTTTGGTAATTCGTTTTCTAAATATTGCTGGTATTTTTTTTCGGCCAATGATTCCTTTTTTGTCGTTTCAGCAAGGCATGGGAGTACGACTAATTGACCTAAAATAACCGCATGAAGAATGAGTGAAAATGACAAACGAAACATTATAAACTCCCAGCATTCTTATCGGTCATTCCAGCATAGCTTATAAATGGTATAGTGTTAGTTGATGGTGCTATAGGCATCAGTAAAAACAAGTACATATGTAGTTTTCATACATGTTCTGGCATGATTTTGAGTTAATGCTTGTCCATTATTTTTGGCAAAAAAAAAAGGGGCGCTTCGAGCGCCCCTAAATTGATTATTAATCGATAATAATATTTTAGTGTTGACCGCCACGTGCGCCACCTGCACCGTCTGCACCGCCTGCTCCTCCTGCGCCGCCGCCACCTTGGTTGTTACCATTTTGGGGTCCAATGACTCCATTAGAGTTTGTGTCATTTACTGTTGTTAACTGATGTGGCAGAACACATTCAAATGATTTGCCAACACCTGGCACGGTTATATTTTGCCTTACAAATTCACCAACACACTGACATTGTCCAGCGGTTTCCCTTTCATGGTCTCCAGGCTTATATTCAGAGTTGGCAATTTGATTACAGCGTTCTTCTCTTTTTCTTTCGCCTCTGGCCCAGTTGCTATTTTCATCGGCAAGGCAAAGAAGTTGACTGCCCTGACGTGTAAGAACCGCTCCAGACTTACAGTAATTGCAAGAGGAGTGGATATTTTTAGACTTGTCACCTTTTACAAATTTGAAATTTCTTTTCTTTCCACATTCTCTTTTAATCTTCTCTTCATCGATGTCCCATTGTTCACTTGAGGTTAGATTAGACCTAACTCCAGCTAGGGCAGGAGAATTGTAGGCGGCATTGTTTTGCACTAACGTCGGGTCTTGTTTGTGCCAACAAAAGGCCCGTATGCGCGCGAATTCACCAGCACTTAAGTGATATTTATTTGTTAGTTTGTAGCATTTTTTTTGTTGGGCCAAGATGGCGGCATCATCAATACCCGTTTGGTAGTTTGCCGATTCGGCCATGGCCACAAATGAAAATAACAATAATCCTATGGTAGTTAGAATAACCTGCATAAAACCCGTCACTTATAGATACTCCCGCATATTATGCTGCAAAAGTGAAGCCATTAATTATTGTTAAATTCCAACTGTTAAGTGGAGTTTTCTGTTTGAGTAATAGGCAATGATGAATTTTTAGTCGAATTTTCAACTATTTTAGTCGTGCCTGGCTATTTCACTACAAAGTTGCATATCTTTCCGGGTACGTAGATTTCTTTAATGATGGTTTTGCCGTCTAAATGTACCCTCGCACCCTTTTCTTCCTTCGCTAAAGCAAGACATTCTTCCTTGCTTGCTTCTGGGGATATTTCGAAAGTCCCGCGTGTTTTGCCATTAATTTGAATCGCAATCGTCACCAAATCATCTTTGGCCAATTCGGCATCAAATTTTGGCCAGGACTCATAGGCCAAAGTTTTTTTATGGCCTAAAGATTCCCAAATTTCTTCCGCTAGGTGAGGAGCATAAGGGGCCACCAGAAGCGTAAACATTTCAGCTGTGGCCTTAGTAACCTTATCTTTCTTTTGGCATATATTGGTGAATACCATCATTTGACTGATGGCCGTATTGAAATGCATGGCCTCGGTGTCTTCAGAAACCTTTTTAATACACTTGTGTAGGGCCTTGGTGATTTCAGGATCTTCTGCTCCACCATGAATGCGCTCTGGATTGGCAAACAGGCGGTAGGCCCGGGCCAAAAATCCATAGACGCCTTTCACGCCATTGGTTTGCCATGGTTTTACTTTCTCTAAAGGGCCCATGAACATTTCATAGAGGCGCAAAGAGTCCGCCCCGAATTCTTGGATAACGTGATCTGGGTTGACGACGTTGCCTCTGGATTTACTCATTTTCTCGCCGTCTTCGCCTAAAATCAGTCCTTGATTCACCAGCTTTTGAAAGGGCTCTTTGGTTGAAACAAGCTTGAGATCAAATAGGACTTTGTGCCAAAAGCGAGCGTAGAGAAGGTGAAGAACGGCATGCTCTACACCACCGACATAAAGGTCGACAGGCATCCAATATTTTTCTAATTCTTTGTCCCACGGTCCTTTAGTGTTGGTGGGATCAATAAAGCGTAAATAATACCAGCAGCTTCCGGCCCACTGAGGCATAGTATTGGTTTCTCGTCGCGCTTTTTTGCCAGTTTTTGGGCAAACAACGTTGAGCCAATCTGGAATAGTGGCCAAGGGAGATTCGCCCGTACCAGCGGGCTCATAACTTTTTACTTCGGGTAAAGAGACGGGCAATTCATCTGCGTCGAGACAGCGAATACTGCCATCCTCATATTTAAGAATAGGGAAAGGTTCACCCCAATAACGTTGGCGAGAAAAAATCCAATCGCGCAATTTATAATTAATTTGTTTTTCGCCTATCTTTTTAGATTCAAGCCAGGCGATCATTTTTTTAATGCCGTCTTCTTTGCCAAGGCCATTCAAAAAATCGCTATTCACGTGGGCGCCATCGCCTGTAAAGGCGGCCTCATCAACGTTGCCACCTTGCAAGACTTCCACGATAGGAAGTTGAAATTTTTTGGCAAACTCCCAGTCTCGTTCGTCGTGGCCAGGGACTGCCATGATAGCGCCAGTTCCGTAGGAAATAAGAACGTAATCGGCAATCCAAATGGGAATAGCCTTGCCGTTTGCCGGATTTATGGCAAAACCGCCAGTGAAAACGCCGGTTTTATTTTTATTCAAATCAGTTCTTTCTAAGTCAGATTTTAATTGGGTCTGCTTTAAATAATCGCCAACAATATTTTTTTGATTGGCGCTGGTAATTTCATGCACCAATGGATGTTCAGGCGCAATGACCATATAAGTGGCACCAAAGAGTGTATCAGGTCTTGTGGTAAAAACAGTTAAACTTTCGCTAATGCCTTGCAATTGGAATTGAATCTGAGCGCCTTCGCTTTTTCCAATCCAGTTGCGTTGCATATCTTTAATGTTTTCGGGCCAATCCAGGCCATCCAAGTCTTGTAGCAGTCGTTCTGCATATTCAGTAATTTTAAGCATCCACTGCTTCATGGGCTTTCTAATCACTTCGTGGCCACCAATTTCACTTTTACCATCGACAATTTCTTCGTTGGCCAAAACCGTTTTAAGGGCCGGGCACCAGTTCACCTGGATTTCATCTTCATAGGCCAAACCTTTGTTAAAAAGTTGGACAAAAATCCATTGGGTCCAGCGATAATAATCCACATCACTAGTCGCAAGTTCCCGATCCCAGTCGTAAGAAAAACCTATGGATTGAAGTTGGCGTTTAAAAGTCGCAATGTTTTGTTTGGTGATGACGTTAGGGTGAGTTCCAGTTTTGATGGCATAATTTTCTGCCGGTAAACCAAACGAGTCCCATCCCATGGGGTGAAGAACATTAAATCCCTTCATGCGTTTCATGCGACAAACAATATCTGTGGCGGTGTAGCCTTCAGGGTGACCTACGTGCAGGCCGGCGCCTGAAGGGTAGGGAAACATATCAAGGGCATAAAACTTAGGTTTGCTTTTGTCGTTGCCTGTTTTAAAGGTTTTTTGTTCTTGCCAGTATTTTTGCCATTTGGCCTCAAGAGATAAGAATTCGTATTGCACAGAAACCTCGATCCTAAGTAGGGTATAAAAAGTGGGGATATTCTAAGGGAAGAAATGGGATTGGTCCAGAATTCCCTCTGTAATTTTCCGTACTTAATCCAGATTCTAGGCCAAAGGATCGCCTTGTAAAAATTACACAAAATCCCCTGGTTAGATGCAAAAATGCTAGCCTTGGCCCCCTATGGGTATGGCCTTTAAATCATTCCATTTTTTCATCTTATTTTTACTCGCCACGGCGGGCATCTTTTCTTCATTGGCCGATGCTGCTCCTCTGCGCGGTATTCCAGGACTCATTGCGCTTGATAGAAGTGATATGCCGGCGGTGGATTTATCTTACCAAGGTGAATTGTTAACAGTTGAACAGGCGCTTAATTTTCGTCGCATTGGGGGAGATCTTTCTTCGCTTGAACCCGTGAACAGCGATTTATGGTCGAGAAATGGCCAATTCGATGTGGCGATAGATCAAACCATCAGCGTTGAGGAAAAATCTACGGTTGAGTTTTTGAGCACAGTCACCTCACGCACAGGCAATTTTCGTTTTTCTGTGAGCAACGGCCAAACTAATTACACTGTTTTTGTTAGTAAAAAAGGCCACAATCTTTTGCTTCGAAAGCGCCTGCTTGAAAAATTGGGTTATCAAGTTCCTGGATTAAAACATTTACACCTGCTTAAAGTAAATTTCGGTTCAACCTTTGAGCGAGAGAATTTTTCACAAGAGATGGCTGAATCAACTTTTGGGGATCCAAAACGTTGGATCAAAAGCGTGGATAACGATGGCAAAGAAATTACCTTGCAAGACGTATTCGTGCTTTCAAGCGACGACGTCATCTATAACCTAGCCTTAGGAACTATCCCGAGCGAAATCATTAAGGGTCGAAGGGTGCTAAACGCCCTATTGCCAGCGTTTGCCTTGATTTCACCAACCGAGTCTGTGAACCTTTTTAATTTTGAAATCGGTCGGGTTATTTCAGGTAGTTTAAAGATTGATTATGAGGAAGCCGACGATTTTAACACTACGTTTGAAGACGCATTATGGATGGCGAGAAAAATTTCTAAATTAACTCGCCAGGATTTTGTTGAAATTGCGGCCTACGGTGAATTCCCAACGCCAGTGCAGAAAATATTGGTCGAAAAATTTGTGGCCCGACGCAATTCTCTTTTGCGTCTTATTTCATTAACCGATATCCCATTGCTGAAATTTGATGCCGAAGTAAATGACGGTAAGGTTTTGGTGAAGGGCAAGATCATGCAAGAATGGTGGGAAGGCCACGGCGAGCGATTTGCCTATGGAGACCCAGAAGGCCCTTTAACTGGAAAGCAAGTTTGGAATTATTTTAAAAGTGAGACCATTTCCAATGTCATTTCAAATTTGGTGGGAAGTTTTAACGAGTATGTTGTTCCTAGTAGCGACATTCAAGCGGAAGTCGTTAAGGCCCAGCAGCGAAAATTTGAGCAGGCCTTTGAAGAATTTTTAGAAACTGGAATTGCCAAAGAAATTCCTGTGGGTGTGTTTGCCATGCCTACGTGGGATGTGGATTTAATTGCCAGTCGGGATATTGTGGCCGGAACCTACATGGGGACTGATAACAGTGTACAGTTGGCCGATAGCTTTGGCGTTTCTTTGGAACTGGGGGCCTATTTTTCTTTAGACGGACCTACAGGGCCCTGGGTGGCCAATGCTGGAGTTCGCGGTCGCGTGACCAGACGCTATAGCCATATGAGGCCAATCAAAAATTTAAAGGCCGCCTTGAAAACTCCCTATCGCAATATGATTGTGCCTCTTTACAAGCGAAAGATGGGAAAAAAATTAGAAAGCTTTAATGCCCAGCTCATTAATAATTTAGATGATGAAAATGCTAAAGCAAAAATTAGTGAAGCCCTTTCAGATTTTGAAAAAGATTTTGAAGTGGGTGAATCCCTCATTATTACAGATAGTCTTGGGCCGGCCTTTCATTTTGGTGGCGGAGTTGGACTGTCCCAATTGATAAGCGCACAGCTAAATTTCTTTGGTCAGCAAACGATATTAAGTCGTTTGCACATTCACCGGCGAGATGAAAATACCATTCAGATCTATCGCGATTATGGCAACCTCTACGGAGTTGGAGTTAATTTCGCATTAAGAGCGATTACACCTGTTCTAGTGGTGCAGGCCAAAATAAATAAAGGTAAAGGACGCACTAAATTTTATAGTTTAGATCTAAGCAAAGATCCTAAAAAGAATAAAAATATTTTTAAAAATGTTCAGGCCTTGAGAGCGCTCCTTATTCACAACGACAGTGAACTTTTAGAATATGCGCATAAGCCCTATGCCCTTGAACACAAGGTAAGCGAATCGGGACTTGATTTAAGTTTCCTTATATGGCGCTTTAAAACACTTAATACTAAAGATTTACTCACTGTCAGACATCCCGACGGAGCGGAGAAAACATTTTATAGACATTTAAGCGGCAAAAGAAGTGGTCGCAATCCATTGGCGTTCGCTCTTGATTTATCTACTGGGCTATTAAATACCTATGCCACCAATCTTGTGACTTTAAGCGATGTCAGCAACGGCAACCCAGGCGATACCTTTATGGGTAAATCCAAGGCCAGGGAAATTCTTTATGAAGGAGAACTGACCCAATTTGATAAGGACAAAAAAGAAGGAAAAATTGAAAAACCGTTTATCTCCATTATGAATATTTGGAAAGGGTGGACCATTTCTAAGAAAAAGGCCCTCGAAATTATCGATGATTTAAACCAGGAATATCAACTTCCTTTGTATACTCCTGAAGTTTTGGCCACCACCAAATCAATCCAGCTCTACAGTATTTTCATGAATATTTACCTTTATAATAATGCCATTATAGAATTAACTACCAAGGCCGAAACCGGGCTTAAAGCAATTTACAATACGACTGCCAAGGCCAAGGATCGTTATGTTCCAGGTGGTAGCTACTTTCCTGGCGATCCGATGTCTCGCGGCAGCTATCGCGAAGTCTATACTCGTGCTGATCAAATCAAAGATCAAATAAGCTCGCTTCGCTCCAAGCAGAAGAAGTATTTAAAGGCCAAGCAAAAGCTTGATCCGATGAAACAGGCCAAATATGGCGTTAAGTTGGCCACGCAAATAATCCAGGATCTTTCGTTCCCAGGTGTCGCGCAGGTCGTTGGTGGGATTCAAAATATATTTGTATCCAGTCAAATTCGCGGATTTAGAAAAAATGATGAGGGTGGTGATCAACCTCTTATGAGTAATACTTTAGGTGAATTTGGTGATCGCAAATTTATGGGGCCAATGGCGGATATCAAAAATAAATTGGGCATGACTGATGCCGAATTTTTTGCCAATTGGCTAATAGAAAGAATATGAACAGTGAAAAGAAATTTCATTATACTAAGTTTTTTGAGCCACTCGTGCCTGAGTGGCCAACGCAAACATTTGTAGCATTTATAATTTTCTTAGTTTTTATTGTTAAAATTATTTTGGTCGACCTGAACGCCGCTGTCATCCCGACTGGTTCCAATAATCTTAATTTTGATCCTCTATTTCGCTATCAATGGGGCCTTGCCAATCAAGGACAAAAATTAACCGAAGAGATTGACGACCTTACAAGCAACGTTTTGATTGGAGAAAGTGGACAGGATATTATGTCTTTGGCGGTCTATGAGCTTTTACTTAAGACCCCTTTGCACAAAAGGCCAGTCGTGGCCATCATCGATAGTGGGCTTGATACGAATCATCCAGAATTGAAAAATGCTTTATACAAAAATTTAAAAGAATGCGATGAAAATGGACAATTGCGCTTCAGAGCGACAGATGACCGCGATGGCAATGGGTTTATAGGCGATTGCATGGGGTGGGATTTCACTACCAATACCGCCAAAGTAAGCGATGAGAACGGGCACGGAACTCATTTGGCAGGAATTATGGCCGCCGCTCATAATGGTAGTGGCATCAGCGGCATGGGAAAAGAATTTTTAGTATTACCCTTAAAAGTTATTCACGGGCAGCAGGCCATGAACGCTGGCGATCAGTTTACTGAGCGCGTTTTGAAAGCGATCAACTACGCCATTAGAATGAAAGTTGACGTTATTAATTTATCACTTGGCTGGCCTCGGAAATTAGATTCGGAAGCTCTTAGAATGGCGATTAGACAGGCCACCGAGCAAAATATCATTGTGGTGGCCGCGGCCGGAAATAATAATTCAGAAGGGCCCATTTATCCTTGTGCTTACAATAATGTTATTTGTGTCGGTGCCATTACTAATCAAGGCAATATGACTGGTTTTTCAAATTTTGGCGGTGGTGTTGATCTCATGGCCCCGGGGCAACAAATATTGTCAACGTTGCCCACCAATTTGGTTCCGACATTATTCTCTATAAAAGGTTTCGATTTAAAAAATGGTACGTCTCAGGCCGCACCTTTTGTTTCTGGCCTCGCTCTTTATCTAAAAGGTCTTTACCCTGAAGCTTCCATATCAGAGCTTCGTGCCCGATTATTTTCACAAACTATATTAGGAAGAAAGGGAAATCAAGAAGGTGACGACGCTGGAAATAGTTATGTGGGACAATCATTGCTCGGTCCCATTCGTTTATTGTCTCCTGTAAGTGAGAACTGTCAGATCCCAACACCGTGCGAATTATTTTCCCGGCAAAATTTATTAATTGTCCCGCAGTTTAAAGGTGATGAAGAAATTGATTTGGATGTTTTGCTTCTTGCCAATAGAGAAGAGGGCCTTTCATTTAAAAAGGAAATTGTCTTAGAAAATTTAAACAAAGTCCCAGCTGAAATTGAAGTCGAAGTGTTTGCTGAAAATGGTGGGGTTGAGAATAATCTAAAAATTTCTGGATATACAAAAAAGGATATTGTCCAGGTTGGCGAAAATATATCTATTACTATGGAAGGAAAGCTTTCAACTTTAATGACTGATAGTGAGTTTAAGGTTTCGCTGGTGGTAAAATCCAAAACTGAAGCTGGCGAAAAAAAGGAATGGAAATTTAGCAGGCGGTTTATTTTGGCGCAAAAATCTCCTCTTGTGGCGGAAAAATCTGTAGTTTTACCTAATCTTCTGGGAGTCCAGTATCTGCTTAAAAATAAATTAGGAATGGCATCAGGACTGCGCACTATTCAACAATACAATCGCGACGGTCAGTTGCCTGATTATTTCATCATTAAAAACCTTCCTCCAAAACCAAATGAAATGCCTACTTCTGAATTGCATCTCCTTCGCTCAAAAATGGGTAGCGATGGTAATATTTCTTTTGGGCCTAAGAAAATTAATTTTCAAGGAAAATTCGTCAGCTTCCACCGGCATGATTTTGATTTTGATAAAAAAGCTGAATATTTATTGGTGACTCTTGAGCAATCTGGGTCTGGGGCCGAGGATCGATATCTTAATTTCAAATTTATGAATGAGGATTTATCGCCTAAAGAACCGTTGGCCCGTTTTGGCCAAGGATTAAAATATGTTCCCTCTGAAGCGGCCTTTGATCCTGCTAAGGCCTTTTTCGTGCCAATCACTCTACCGGGCGGAGGCCCATGGCAGGCCATGGCCTTTGTTGGCGTGGGACAAGTCACAGAAAATGACCAGGTCAGTGATCCATTTGGGGAAAGAGAGCGACGTGATGAAAGACACCTTTATTATTTAATTCCAGATTTCATACAAAAAAAGATGATCACTCGTACCTTTGATGGTGAAGCTTGGCGTGATAAAATCAGTCAACAGCTCAACCTGTCATGGCAGGAGTCCTTGCTTTTTGTTGGGCCTCTAGCGCAGGGGGCAAGTGGCACAAGAAATGGTGAGCTGTCGTTATTGTTTGAATATGGCATTGGCGCTAATAGCAAAAAAATTAGAATCGATGTCTCACAAAATTTTAAATATTCCGTACAATCACTGAGTCAAGATTCAACCCTTGTTTTGTCACCCCAATTGGCCATCCCCATTCATAATATAGATGGGGAAGTCCGATATAATGGGGCTACTGGTATGGTTATCATGCAAAATGATACAGTTGGTAGTGCTAAAATTTATGATCGTCAGGGGCAAGTGATTACACAATTTAGTATTAACCATCGAGATAAACGGGATCACGTATTGGGTCTTCTAGCTGGAAATATTAGTCGCAATTTTGCCACTCTTATTTATCAAACCAAAGGCCAGTTGGTGACTTTAACGAAAGATTTAATTCAAGGAACTCAAAGCGTGAAAGCTCGCGCTATTGATCGCGTTTCCTTTTTACCTGGCAATGTATTTAACGAGCTTTTTTATCCTGTTAGTGCCTTGTCCGCCGGGCAAAATAATGAGGGTGTGAGCAACCAGACCTACGTGGCCGGTCTGTATGTGGATGCAACCCAAATTAATAGCGGCCGTATCTACGTGTTAGGACATGAAATGCGGGAAGGAAAAGGCCAATTAAGCTCACTTTTGGCCAATTCCTATAAGTTGGACAAAGAATGCTTGGCGCTTAATCCTGTGGAATTAGAAGGCCCTACCCATTTTGTATCCCTCTGTTCAAAGAATAATACCGTCATCCTTAATTTCATTCCCATGCTCGCACCCTAGAAATTTATGGGTTGTTTTGGGTCTAAAAAATAACTTCAATTCTGCCATGTAATATTTTCAAAAGGGCCAGATAATTTCCATTAATTTGGCACAATAACGGTTGTTTTTTGAGTTGGAGGCCCTCTGTGAACAAGCTTAGTGGACATAATATTTTACTATGTTTAGGACTACTTTTAGGGCTTCTTACAAGCAGCATCTGTTTTAGTGCTCCTAGCATTTTTGATGGCAAAGATTTGCGTTTAAATGCCGAAATATCTGAGCAAGATTACCAAAAGGCCGCGGAGAAAATGTTTAAGGTTCGCGAGGCCCTAACTGGAAAATACTCTCTGGCAGACCAAATTACTCTTGGTATTTATATAATGCGCTATTTATCAGACTTGGGAACATTTGAAGTTCCTTCCAAGGATATTGAGGCCCTTATTAAAGGTATCGAAGACCTATCGGGCGAACCTTTTGATCCTGAATTTAAACAATTGCTTACGCAAATTGAACGCCTACGCTTTAGTGAAAGGCGCGGACAAAGTTATGTAAAAATATTTACCAAGAAGGACAGTGGCATTCGCATTCCATTGACAGATATGGCATCGCCAGGAAGCACGGCCATTCCACAATTTATTCAAATCGAAAACAAAGCAGAATTATTTTTTCGCGATTTAGAAGGCGCTAAAAATGATGAATGGCTTAAAGATTTTATTAAATCAAAAGCAAAGCTCCTTGGTCTATTTAAAATTGCGGCGCTCAATCAAGTGCATGCAGCAATTCCTAAGAATATTTCTAGCTACATTAAAGGCTCAAGGCCGGTGGCCTCGCTTTTCGTCGAAGTTGAGGGTATTTACGCTCGAGTTAAAACTAAAACCCTTTTTAAGGACATTGATTTTCATCTAAAGAAAATTGTCGCTCTTCCTGGTATTCGCGAAGGGGAAGAAGGCGTTCCTCCTTTGGTTATGGAAGCTAAGGGTAAAATTCTCAGGGCAAAAATTAGTATTGACCGCTAGAATTCTTTTAAATCTGTCTAAAAAATTGTCACTCCCAGTAATAAATATAAAGACTACCTTTATTTGCACCTGTGATTCTCATCCTTAAGTAAAATAAGGAAGGGTTGTTTAAAGGGAGTGGGTTATGGGATTGAAGAGTCAGTGGTTCGCCACATGTTTGGTATTTTTGGTGTTTCAAATCACAGCTGTCGAAGCTAATGATCTAAAAAATATTTTTAAAAGAAGCCAAAAAGTTAAATTTAATCCGAGTGAAGATTCACTTTGCTTTTCAAACGATGGATTTACTCCTTTTGTAGGATATAATCCCTACTTCCAAATATTGGCGAGAGTGGCCGATAAGGAAGGTGCATGCCAAGGAATGGTGGCCACAGCGGCATCATTTAAAAGAAATGTGGTATTTAAACCTTATAAGAAGGCCCATTCGAAAGCGAAAGTTGAATCCATCATCGCCCGGGCGAAAGAACTTCATTATAATGATTGCGACAAAAAGATTGAAATTCATGGCTATCACAATTTAAGAGATCTTTGCCAGGCCCACGAGGATTTATTTCGTAAAACAAGTTTAGATTATAATTTGCAAATTGCAAAAAATGATATTCTAACTATCCCATCCTTTTTTGCTAAAAGTATGCTCAATACGAAAGAAGAAGTGTCGGAACATTTAAAAGAAACTCTAAAAAGTATGTACAATGATTTAAAAGAGGGGAGATATCCGTTGATGCTTGTTCGTAAGCACGTCACTGTCGTGTTGGCCATGAATATCGAATTCGATGAAGACGACAATCCACGCAGAATAGAATTAACCTTTTATGATCCCAATGATCTTATGTCATCGGAAGAGGACTATCGTTTTAGAAATTACACTATTTCTAGGGATGGCCTCATTGAAGGAAGACTCATTTGGAATATAACGAAACGTCCGATGTTAAATGGTGCCTATTGTTGGACGTTGTAAATAATACCAAAAGTGAAAGTGGCCAATTTCCAATAATTCTTGAACAATAAACCTTGCGGCATAAAGAAAAGGTGAGGTTTATGAGTGTCAATTATGTCATCCTGTTGCCCTGCCAAGTTAATTGGGGTCCCTTTGGTCTCAAGGTGGGGGACGTCGAAGTAAAATTAAAACGGCATCACCAGGTTTGGAGTGAAATTTCCTTTGAAGGAACGTTGGGCCTTTTTGGCCAAAACACAAAATTGAAAGCAACCCGCACTTTAGATGAATTCAAGTTAGGAAAAAAATTAATTATAAAATTTTCCAAAGGTGCCCCTCCTCTCATTCAACTCGGGCCAGTTTCCATGGAAGGTGAAGTGAAGGCCAATGCCATATTGTCACTTTTAAAAGAAGGCGGCGAGTATGACACTATTCCCCTGATCTTAGAGCACAAGGGTGAAAAATTTCTCGTCGATAGACAGGACAATGGGAAGCTAATAAAAGGCCTGCAACTAAAAATTGGTGGCCTTAGTTTATCTGGACTATTTGTTAAAGAGTATAAATTCCTCTGATTTAAAAACATTTAAAGTCTATTTCAAACTATTTTGGCCCTTCCTAGAGTAATCCAAGGCCTGATTGAAGATGCGCATGGATTCTCGCGTAGAGCGAAAGCTGTATTCAAAAGTAATGTTTGCAGCCCTGGGGTAAACCTATGGCCAATACAATGGTCAAAGTAGTATAGAGGGCGAAACGCTTCCTTCGCATGGCATGAGGCAATGGAAGTGGTGTTTCTAAATCCCTGAAAAATATCGGGAAAAATATTGGGACAAATAACAACAATCAATACTTTTTAGCTTATGACGTCTTCAAAAAAACTACGCATTTTTACCAGCACGACCCATGATCCATTTTTCAATTTGGCCACGGAAAATTGGATTTTTCGCGACCTCGATCCTGAGGAAAAGGTCTTATTTCTTTGGCGCAATGAAGACACGGTGGTGATTGGGCGATTCCAAAATCCTTGGAATGAGTGTCATGTGCAAAAAATGAATGATGACGGGGTTCACTTGGCGCGCCGGCAGAGCGGCGGCGGAGCTGTATTTCACGATTTGGGCAACACCAATTTTACTTTAATGTCGAGCAAAATTGAATTTGATAAGAGTATCAATAACAAAATTATTACCGATGCTTTGGCGAGCTTTGATATTAAGGCCTATGCCTCAGGACGCAATGATATCGTGGTCGACGATCACGAAGGCCCCAAAAAAATCAGTGGTTCGGCATTTAAGCAGACCAAGGATCGCTCTTTTCACCATGGCACCTTGCTTATCAATGCTAATCTAGGCAGGCTGGCCGATTATTTAAATCCCAGTCCTAAGAAACTGCAAAGTAAAGGTGTGGCCTCAGTGAGAGCGAGAGTGGCCAATCTGATTCAATATAATCCCGCCATTAATCACCAAAATCTTTGCCAAAAAATAATTACCAGCTTTCAAAACCACTACCAATGTTCCGCCGAGATTGAATTATTGGACGTGGATAAATTGAAAAACATTCCTAGCTTGCAGCGCTATTATGAGGAGCTGAAGGATTGGAATTGGCGTTTTGGCGAAACACCTCAATTTACTCACCATCTCGAGAGTCGTTTAAGTTGGGGAGGAGTGGATCTGCATTTTGATTGCCACAAAGGTAAAATCGAGAAGGCCAGAATATTCTCCGATTCCCTTCATCCAGAAATGATCGAGGCCATGGCCCCGGCCTTTACCGGAAAAAATTATGATCAGGGCGGTATTGAGGCCGCCATTCAAACCATGCTTCTGGATCTGCCCATGCTCGAAAATGAATTGCAAGAATTGAAGGCCTGGTTGAAACAAGAAATTCAATAGATCTTTATATTTTGCTTAAAAAATAAAACCGTGCTTTTCCAAAACCGCTTTTGTCTGTTCAGGGCTATCTAAACTCTGGCCAATACACCAACCTCGAGTTTTGGCACTTTCTAAGTTGGGCGTTAGATCATCGATGAATAAAATTTGCTCAGGTAGGAGGTTAAGTTTTTCCTCCACTTGTTTAAAAATGGCCTCTTCGGGTTTTCTCGCGCCCATATCATGACTTAAAAAGAGGTGGTCAAAATGGCCAAAAATACTGAGTGGGCGAAAAACTGATTCGTGTTCCCGATTGGTATTGCTAAGAGCAAAGATGGGGGTTTGTTTAGCCAGCTGCGTAATTATAGGCTCTATGCCAAAAAGAATTTGGCCAAGACAAGCATTCCAACCAAGTAAAAAAGTTGGGTAATCAACTTGCAAACCGAAATCTTGCACGAGGGACTGGTAAAACTCCTTCCCTGTGATGGTCCCGCGCTCATAATTGAGGAATGGTGCGTAATGAGGGAGGTACAAAGAAGGCCTGTTTGGGCCCCTATCAATGCTGGGTACCAGGGACGATGTCAATGCTGGATTACCTTTGGGCAGGGGGAGGTTCCAAACTTGAAAAGTTCTTTGCCAATGGATTTTTAAAATGACGCCGCCGAGATCAAAGACTACGGCCTTAATGGAATTTTTCATGACACCTATTGTGGCAAAAATTATTTAACTGGGCCAGTCGCCACAGAAAAGACTCTCTGGCATAATGAGTGCTCCTAGTGAAGTGGTCAACATGAAGTCCCAAAAATTTTTATGGAATTATATTGCAGGTAAGCAGAGCATCTATTTTTGGGGTGTAGTGACGGTATTATTCACCAACATGATGCAAGTCTTCGTCACTCGATCTTTTGGATGGATTCTGGATTTTTTTGCAGGAAAAGAAGTTCTCCTCATCCCTGGTTCTAGCTGGAAAATCCAAACATTTACCAGTTTGTTTTTTATTTTTTTAGGTGGTCGAATATTGCTGGCCATCGGTCGCTATGGTTGGCGTATTACCCTAGCACGACAAACTCATGTGGCCGCGGCCTTATTAAGGCGCAAATTGTGGGAAGAGGCGCGCTTCTTTCCCAAATCTGAAATTGATCGCACTTATACCAAAGGGCAGATGATTAATTACGCCAGTAGCGATGTCGGGCAAGCGCAAATGCTATTTGGCTTTACCATGGTTGGTATTATTGACCTCGTTTGTCTTGGTCTTCTCACTATCATGAGCATGTTGTTGATCAACGTTCAGCTCACTTTGTTATCGGTGGTTATGTTGCTCATGTTGCCGGTTTTCGTGCGCAAAATAACACAACGTGAAGGGGAGCAATACGATATAACTCAAAATGTTCTTTCAAAGTTAGATGATTTGGCCGCCCAAATGATTTCTTCTGTGCGCCTGCAGAGACTTACTCGAACAGGGGCCTATTGGGTCAATCATGTGCTCAAACTTGCCGAGCATTACAGAGTGGAGCGATTAAAAACCATTGAAATCGGCCTAGGATTTTTGCCCACCATGGGTGCTGGAACGATCATTAGTTTCCTCATCCTTTTCATTGTCGGAACGACTTTTGTTATCCAAGGGAAAATTTCTGTGGGCGATTTTGTGGCCATGCAGGGGTTAGTGAGTTTGCTGCAAGATCCGCTTATGGAATTGGGTTGGATTATTTCTGATTGGAAAAGAGGGCAGATGAGCCTCCAGCGCCTGATTGAAGTTTATGGCGCCAACAAAGATCAATTTCTTTTGCCAGATCACGAACGCGAAAAAAATAAAGAGCGCGATGAAAATGTAATTTTTGATATTAAGAATTTATCTTTTAGTTACCCGCTTTACCAACAAGGCCAGCTCATCGGGCAAGGAGCTCCCATTTTAAACAACCTCAATTTAACCGTGAAAAGGGGTGAAAGGTTGGGTCTCATTGGGCCTGTGGGCAGTGGGAAAACCACTTTACTCAATATTCTCCAAGGTCTTGAACGTGGGCACCAAGGTGAAGTGCAGTTTTGTGGGCGAAAATTTACCGACTATGACCACAAATGGCTCAGACAAAAAATGGCCATTGTTTCTCAGCGTCCTTTTTTATTTGCCACAACTATAAGAGAAAATTTGGCCCTCGATCAAAAAGTGAGCGAGGAAGAATTGTGGTGGGCCTTAAAGATGGCGGATATGGAGCAAGATGTGCGCCAATTTCCCCAGAGGCTCGACACCTCTTTAGGTGAATGGGGAATTAATTTGTCAGGTGGTCAAAAGCAACGTTTGACCCTAGCGCGGGCCCTGGTGAGGCGGCCAGAAGTTTTAATTTTTGATGATTGCTTAAGTGCGGTCGACACTATTACGGAAGAAAAAATATTGAATAATATCAATAGTGAGATGACCAACATTACTTTGATTTGGGCGGCCCATCGCTCAACAACTCTAAAATATTGTGACCATCAATTGCGGATGGAGGTTGGCCAGCATGTCTAATGACCAACAATTTTTACAAGCAGACGAACAAGAGGAGCGCCAAAGTTTTATTGGTCTCTCTGATTTTCGATCTCTGCTTTTTATTTTTAAATATGCACGGGAAAGTTGGGCGGGGCTAACTTGGGCCTTGATTTTAATTTTTATTTCTTCCATTATGGCCATTGTTTCCAGTCGATTTATTGGAAATTTGGTGGAAGAAGTTTTCATACCGAAGAAGTGGGAAGGCGCCTGGATTTATATTAGCATGATTGTAGGTCTTGAGGCCTTGGCCATTCTTTTTCATTGGCAAGGAAGACGCCTTCTCTCTAAACATGCCAGTTATACACTTTATAATTTACGCAAGGCCTTGCTCAATCACCTTTGTCTTTTGCCCATGAGTTTTTATGATCGTCAACCGCAGGGACGCATCGTAACTCGCCTAACCCACGACGTGGAGGGGCTTGAAGAGTTTTTCACTAATTCTCTTGGTCGTATTATTAATGCTATTTTTGTAGGCACAACTGCCGTGTACGCCATTTTTTACACTAACTGGAAAGTTGGTTTCGCAGTAGTGTTGGCCATGGTTCCCGCTTTCATTTTTATTCACGCCACCAGAAATACTATTCGTGGTTTGAACAGAAGTATTAGTCGTCATTCAGGTATGATCAATGCTCAATTGTCCGAGTTTATCAGCGGCATAGAAGTGATCCGTGCACTTGGACTAGAGGGATGGAGTAAGCATGTCTTTGACAAGAAAGTTAACGAACAAGAAAATAGTCTACTAGAGGCCAATTCGTATTACGCTTGGTCGCGACCGCTCGTGGCCTTTTTATGTACACTTCCACTTGTGGCACTGGTTGGCTTTGGTGGCCACTTAGTTATTGCTGGCGCGCTGGCGATTGGTCCGTTTGTGGCCCTCGTCCGATACACCGAAAGATTTACCAACCCCATAATGATTATTGCCTGGGAAGTTCACATTATTCAAAAGGCCTTCGCCAATGCCGAGCGGATTTCACTGTTCTTAGCGCATGAAATTGAAGATCAATATTTTGGTGATCAAGCTCGCGGCCATGGAGTTAAAGTAGGCCACTCTTTTAAAGGGGATGTGGTATTCGATAATGTCTCCATGGAATATGGCAACGGCAAAAATGCATTAGAGAGCGTTTCTTTTCATATTCATCCCGGAGAAAAAATTGGATTGGTCGGACGCACTGGTTCGGGTAAGACAACTACCGTTGCCCTGCTGGCGCGACTTTATCGCTACAACAAGGGTCACATCTCTATAGATGGGCAAGAGATTTCTCTTTATGATCGCGACTACCTTCGTTCGCAAATTGGTTATATTGGCCAAGACGTCATTATTTTTCATGGCAGTCTAAGAGAAAATCTCGATTTCTCAGGCAGAAAGGCCGCTGAAGATATTGTGAAGGCGGTTAAAGAAACAGGGTTGGCCAAAACTCTCATCCACACTCAACGCCATCTGCTTGGTGACATGAGAATGGAAAATTTAAGCGATAGTGCTTTTCAATCATTGCTGGAAATGGAAATTCTAGAGAATGGTGCCAATCTTTCGGTTGGACAA